>Ga0157364_1003089_pt1 | contig 15997 bp, 15 predicted proteins | sample AttsexASBM2_FD_111476 | JGI IMG/M metagenome (GOLD analysis project Ga0157364, IMG submission 111476) | Fungus gardens microbial communities from leaf cutter ant in Ribeirão Preto, State of São Paulo, Brazil - Atta sexdens ASBM2 | ecosystem: Host-associated > Fungi > Mycelium > Unclassified ...
AAAAAAAAAAAAAAAAAAATAAAAAAAAATAATTTATGACAAATAAAAAAAAAAAAAAAAAAAGAAATTATATATATATATATATATATATATATATATATATATATATATATATATATATATATATATATATATATGTATATATAATATCCCTTCCTTTTCTTGTTTTTCCAAGTGACATAATGTATTTCTTTAAACTTTTTTCTTTTTTTTTTTTACTGTAGTATTATCAAAAGACGAACGTCCACGTAAAGTTAAGATATTAATATTGGAGAAACTCCCTGAAGACAACTATCAAGTTCTTAAATATGTCGTACAATTTTTATCGAGGGTACGTAATCAATATTCGCAGTCCCGATTTCCTACAATGAAAAATGGATCTTTACATTCATCTGTATTTTTCTTGCTATTGATAGGTAATGGACCGATGCGACTTGAACAAGATGACTTCTAGTAATCTCGCGGTCGTATTTGGACCGAATCTAGTTAGAGCACCGCCAGCGCGTGGAATGTCCCTCTCTGCGATAGGACCCATCAATCAATTTATAGACTTTTTATTCACCTATCAAGATAAAATATTTATTATTTAAAAGCGACAGCATCGAAGGCCTAATTGTAATTCAACTAACTACACGTCCACATTTTCATTTGCTGAAATATTTTTATATTCTACGTGATAGAGAAAGAGAGGATAGAAGGAAACATTCAATTGTTCATTTACACAATTGTGATTTTGCACAAGATTTTTTAATATGAATAGGTATAATAATTTTCGGACGAAAGAATAAAACGTTCGAATTTGATGCCAGCTGTGCGATATTGGAACACCAGCTCCAAGAGAACACATCTGTATATTTAGAGAAAAATTATGACCAAATACCAAAGATACATGAGAACGTCACACAGTGAATATAATATGTAAGATTATCTAGAAATAATGTTTATCTATTTAATAACGCTTAAGAAAATATAATAATATATTCGAGGATGAAAAAAAAAATATCGAGTGGGGTGCCTCGGGGTTGGAATATCGAAAAATAAACCGTGATTTATCCCGATTTTTATTTAGATTTAAAAAATCACTTATATTATTAAAACTTTCAAACAACGAATTAATTTCTTTTAGCATACATAAATCACACGCATTTCATATATAATTTTTAAGATTTTAGTTATTTTTCTTATTATTTTCTTTGTTCAATTAAAAACTTTAAATTAAATTAATAATTGTTATCAAATAGATTATAATTTTCGTTTTAATGGATTCACATTTGCATAATAATATCGTCTTTTATTATTTCTTTTCATTAAACTCGAAATTGTTAAAGTTGTTCGGTTGTCGATCGCATTGTGTTGTATTAATCATGTCAATAATTAAAAGTCTTGTAGAAACGAAATTTTCATAAAATGTTTTGATATACATTTTTAATTTACAATAAGAAAATTGCAACAAATCGTTTTAATATTTGGCATCCTTTGCATTTCTTGTAGAGAGTTTGTATATATTACAAAATGATTTAATAATAATTGTGGTCTAACGAATATAGTATATGTGATACTGTATTTAAGTAAACTCGAAAGAGACGAGATAGATGTAATAAGGAAAATTTGTGCGCGCGCGCAAGTAAATTCTAGTGATTTCATAATAGTTTTTTAATTATGATCTCAAAACAATCTTGTTATTAGTTTTGATGTTATAACGAGAACTAAAAGAAATTAAAAAGAGAAAGAGAATTAATAAAAAAAAGGGAAAAATTTAACATGTATTAAATGACAAGTGTATTATCTATAGAGACTTGGTAAATTTGTCCGTCGTTTAAGTGTAAGAATACGAGACTTGGCAATTTTTCGCGTAGCAAATCATAGATTTGTATATCTCCTCAAATAGTCCTGCCATTATAGGTAACTGGGATAAAGTATGAGCTTGGCAGTCTCAATCCGCTCTCTATCATAAAAAAAAAAAGACTAACCCAGACCTATATAGAACTGATGTGACTCGATTACATTCCTCGTTGTTAATAGAACGTGTAATAAAGCGTGTTTATTTGTAGGTCTTCAATTTTGTGTATAATTCATAAGCAAAACTTAACTTTCGTAACGATAGGATTGAGATGGATAAATGTTAAATGAAGTGTTTCTCTGTAACGTTATTACAAGAGTTACCATTTTATGTTCATAAAATAACTTACAGTAACAATAATTTAAATAACAACTCTCTTGTATCGCTAATTTATATAACTTGAGATGAATAAACATATTGCGTGTTACTTAATATACGATCCAAATCAATATAATAAAATTATCGGCACTTAATATGTACAATAATCCAAACTATCATTTTGGATAAAAGCCGCAAGTCTTCTTCTATTCTCCCTTGAAAATGCCCTCGTCTCGCGACAAGACCGCGCTGTTTAATGATTAGCTAATTTTTAGTTAATTAGCTTGTAGCAATTTGTGGATTGCAAAGATTACATATACTTAAATCGAAAGATTGACGACATTGAAAAAACGGGATGATTCGGACGAAGCATTTACTTTTTTGCCTTTTACAAAATTTTTGCAATTACACTAGGATTGAGAAACTCGAAACAGCTAAATTAATATAATATTTCAAACATTGTTTTTTCTTTATTATAAACGCGTGATTTAAATAGAATAGAAACACACTGTATTCGTGCAATCGTATATATTTATGAAAAAAAAGTAGCATCTGAAATGACGATTCATTGGAAAGAAGTGACATTGCTTATACATTGTTTCATGATTATACATTGTTTCACTGCTTTGAATGAGAAATTATTTGAAAAGACAGATCTGATCGATGATGAGACAAATCTGTCTGGAAAATAAGACTTATCTCATGATGTTCGCAAATGACAATGAAAGGCTGTAGCCATATGCGTACAAATCTAAAGTCTACCAAAAATTTTAACAATTTATCTCTCTTCAACAAAATGGTATAATATGGAATCTGCCTCAGAAAAATTTATGTGTTAACTTGTATTGTACCTATACATACATATATATATATATATATATACATATATACACACACATATATATGTATATACATACACACACAAGTATACAAGTATCTTTGCTATCCAAGAATTACCGCAGCTAAAAATACATATATGTATATAGGCATACATGTGCACACTCATACGTAACACTCTTGTCCTTGTGTATATATAAGATGAAGCATTTATAATATGACAAACTATCATTTACAAATAGTAATTTGTCACATCTGAAATGCGCCATCCTGTACATAGTTAGTAAATTACCGAAATTAGACCTTATATCTGAAATTGAACATAAATTGATTTTAAAGGTCTACGAAAAGCCGCCGTTATCGCCTCCACCGCCACCGCCACTGCCACTGCCACTACCACCACTACTACTACCACCACCACAGCAGGAACTTCTATTCGGTTGAGTTTGTTCTGCTTCATCCTCGACCATCACGACATTGCGACGCGTACTATTGGTCCTCGTGAGTGTGGATTTTTGCTCAGCCTCATCTGCACGTTGCATCATGCGTTGCGTCAAGTCTAGAAACATCTCTTCAATGTTCTGGTTTAACTTGGCTGATGTATGAAAATGCATAGCTCCCACCTGTTTGGCATACCTAAGGAAAGAAGATTCATTGGTGATTCATATGCTATGTTCACTTGATAATAATATCATGTAAAAGAGGAGATTCATCAAACTTACTCTTCAGCTTCCTCTGTGGCAACATTCCTATCCTTCTCCAGGTCCACTTTATTACCTGCTATCACTAAGCAAATTTCACTACCTAACATCTTCTTAAGCTCCTTTACCCAGTTTTTTACCTGACAACATGCACAAAAAGTTGTTCAATTTCATTATATCATTGATACAAAAATACTTTGCACGATAGATATTTGTATATAGATAGATATTTGTACCTTTTGGAAGGTATCCTCATCCGTAATGTCGTACACGAGAATGGCACCATTGGACATTCTGTAATAAATTGGTCCTAATGCGTGAAACTTTTCTTGCCCGGCGGTGTCCCATATCGCCAAGTTGACTCTTTTCCCATTGATATTCAATTTCTTATTCAGGAACGACGCCTGAAACATATACGAAGCAAACGCATCGAGATGCTTTTCCGCGAGCGCTTGAAGTCGAAGAGGTTAGGGAAGAGTTAGGTTAGGTTAGGTTAAGGAAGAGATTGGCTTCCTCAAATCCCAATCGCAGTATTATATACGCCGGAAATTACAATACTTTTCTAATTCTCTTATTATTAATTAGTATATACGATAACTTGCTTTCTTTCTATGCAATTTGCAGAACTCGAATAAGAAAAAAAACCTGCCGGGAGACTCGCATACGCTGCGAAACAAATTTCGAGAGCTCCTTTTCAAAAGTAGGTACATATAGTAGAAATTCGAGTAATATATAGAAATTCGAGTAAGATTAAAAAGAGAAGGAGAGGCTAGAAAAGCAAGTTTCACGGAAGAGAGGATTCACCTGTAGCGTGGTAATATGCTTGTCGTTGAACTTGTCCTCGACATATCGTAGAGCAACCGAGGTCTTGCCGACACATCCTTCGCCGAGCAAAACCACTTTGAAGTTATATCCGGTGCCAACCACCGGACTGGCCATAATAATGTCCCAATAATGTCCCCGGACTCGGGGGCGAACCTCTTATCGAACCAGACGATAGGTGACTTAAGGTGACTGATCACTGAGCCCTCGGCTGACCCTCCGCTCTCCCTGCTCTTCAGTCTCTCCGGTCCAAGTCAAGGAGTGAATGTCGCGGCGGGGAGTAATCGCGGGTCGCGCGGGAAGGGGTTAATTCACGCGGCGGCCGCCGAGACAAGCACAGCTCTCGGGGAAGGAATGAGAATTCGGAGATGACAGAGATACACGCTGTCTCTTTTCGCGTACTCGTCTATTCGAACCCAATCACCGTCGACGCCGACAGTAATTGATGGCAATCGTCAATTGAGGAGGGACAAATGACGATATCGTGGTCTCGTGAAACTCGCGGCCGATAGACCCATAGACCACGACAACGCGGCAAGGATCAGCTGTTCAATCCACCCTTGTGCTGCGCCGTGCCGTGCATTGGTGCGTGTCACTATGCCACATTACGCCTGATTACGACTGATTACGCCACATTACGTCGCGCCGCGCCACCAAGTACGTACTACGTATGTATGTACATATGTCACATCGCATCGGCGCGTCCTTCGAGTCTTTCGACTCTCATAGCACATACGACTCGTTCACACTCGTATTCCATACATAACTATTATAGATTCCAGTATTTCCACTTTCCAATGTATTCCTTTGTTACGTGCATCGCAATCAGTAATCAGCAATGTTTTTGCGCGATACATATTCGGTAACGTAACATTCTCGTTTAACGCAACACGCGTGTGTCGGGTGTTCGCGAGATCTTGTCTACATGCAGACTCTAATTAATTAAACGAATTTGGTTGGACACATTAGTAGTCGTCCAGCGAGCGTATCATCACTGATTTAATTCAAATTAAAATAAAATAAAAATATTTTGAATTATAAAATTCAGTCAAAACTGTTCTTTCGTTCTTTGTGCCCAATAATATTTCTTGTGAATTTATACAATTTCCAGTTCAAGCACTGTGCACCAATTATTTGTTGAAGCTCATTAACAGTATATTATGCATAAGATGCATATTTGCAGCAATAATATTAAATTACTTTTTAATTTTATTTGTGTGAGTATATACATATTGTACTAGTTCTGCAGCTTCGATTTAGTACAGTAGTGTTTCAAAATTGATGAATATATAATAATGGGTGCATAATCATTTTGAACTTGTATAAATTGTAAAAAATATTAGATACGAAGAATGACCACATGGTAATGTAGCGCTTTTCAGTTTTCACTAATATATGCTTAATCCTATTGATTGATTTTCATTTAATTAATAAATTGTACCAAATGCATTTTGTAATGTTCCAATAGCATACAATAAAGTGTATTAAAGATTTGTTTCTGCATTTATAATATAATATATTTAATCACACGTATCTTAGATTTTTACATTAATCTATACACAATTTTAATGTACACCGACTGAATGCAATTGAATTCACTGCATTTGAAGTAACTCAAATTAATAATTAATTTAATAAATATGTGCAAGATAATTTGTCAAATTCTACTCTTTCGCATTAAAAGATTAATATAAAACATATTTTATTAGTACCTACCTATACAGCACAGAATTTGCAGCAATATCGCTGTAATAACACTGCAATATTGCTGCAATATGTATTGTTGCTGCAACTTTTGTGCTGTAGGAGCAAGCAAATTAATCTAAATTTATGCAAAAAATTGTTTCTTTTCCACGTATACAACGTATACATTATACAAAACCATACTTTTACTACAATTTTAATACAAAAATAAATCAGTAGGAGTCATTAGATATTGTTCATCCATTTGGCGAAACTCGAAAGCGCATTGATTTCGTTCAGGCAGAAGGTTAATCTCGTTATAAAAAACTGCTTGCAGATGCACGATACTCTTGATTTTGGCGATGGCATTAACTTTTGTAAAGAGCTCCTGTGCCTTCGATAGAGATTTTATTCCACCAAGAATTATCTCTTTCCGAGCCTCAAAAGGTTTCTCTGGCGCTGAAGCTATCAGACATTTGCCATATAACATGAATGCCCTGCCTTGATCGTAACAGCCACCGTGACCCAAGACTGTGGGGATAGCGTCCTTCACCGAGTTCAAAGCCAACACAGGCAGACCCATTAACAACTGGATTAATACATACAATTGGGGATATATTTTAGTTAGTGGGGATATAGTTTAGGGGATTGAATTATACACACTTGTATATTTTTTCATAAAGAAAACTAGAACTCACTTGTATATTGGCAAGGTGCATCTTGACAAGCGCCTTATAATATGACAAATGATTCTGTGCAGCCAATTCCAAAGCTGAACAAAGACGCATTATGCAATTAGTAGCGATTGCTGTCCCATTGTCTGGCAAGGAGGAGACACATGTTATCTGACTAGAAAGAAGCGCGGCACGTATCACGTATGGCGGAGTCACGTGCGGATGCTCCTCGATAGCGCGAATGTGTTCTAGTCCTTTCGGAAAATCGCCTTTTGCCAGACAAACTTCTACCAACCTAGAAATTTCAGATTTAGATTGCAAGAATCCACATTTTCACACAAATATAAGAAAAATCATATATTTTTCTTTGGCACATGTGCGCAAAAGAAACTCTTTGTACCTGAGTTTGGATTCCAGCTGATCCAAGCTGGAGATATTCCTAGCTACTGCTTCTGCCTCGCCCCATTTCTCTTGTCGTAGCAGTTGCGTCAATATATGCAACTGTTCACTCAACATCCAGATCTACGAAGCAATAAATTGAATTACGAATAGAAAATCAAAGAAAAAAAAAGAAAGAAAAAGGAAAATTTTTCCTTTTTACATACTCTTCAGAAATTTTTCGTGGAGAAAAGATTTTATTTGAATAATTTTCACATTTCATTTGTGAAACAACACACCTTGTTACAAGGACTGTTGGGAAATCTTTCCTTGGCATGTGCCAGTACAATGTCAGCGAGAGCGTATTCACCAAACTCGATCAACATATTGGCGACAGTGACGATCGCCTGGCACGTAGATGGTCCATTGAACATGTGCTGCTTCTTATCACCTGTATTGTGAAGAAGTAGTAACTGGCCGCAAAGGGAGGCCATTTCCATTTTGCCATAGTACGCCCACAACGCCGATTTCTCCGCAAAAGTGACAGACATCAAGTCGGACATTGAATGCTGGCAGTTTAGCATGTCCGATTTCATCAATATCTATATATTATATATTGATGGAATATAAATTGTAAATTTTAATATAAATTTGTACAATGTGTCAAATTGAGTAATTACTCTTTACTTACCTCGAATACTTGAGGAGGGTTCTTGGCTTCTAAAGCATAACTATGCGCGTGTGAAATGAGACTTAAGCCTGTCGTATGTGTAATTCCGAGTAGACTTGCTTTGCCAACCGAGCGTTCTATTAGAGATCCTCTAAGTAGAAAGGAATAACGCAAATATATATGTATGCATAATAAAATAATAACAAAAAGTCAACTTACTTAAATAAAAGAAAATTTATACAACATCTTGATCACAACGTAACTCTTATATGTATATCAAGATTTTTTTCGATCGATCGGTTTAAGAATGTAATTTTAGATTATACATATTTTAAATTATGTCAAAAAGATTAGATTTTTACTGTAATATATCTGTGCAAGTGACGAAGAAATGAAGAATCTCTCATTATATTAATTACTTACTTTTTGTTCTCTTTACTGATTAAGTAGGACATCCAGGAATGCGCAAGTTGCAAACACACGTTGTCTCCAGCTTCCTGAGCTAATTTAATAGCTTCTTTCAAAGCATACTGTGCTACTTCCCTTTCCAAGAAAGCCATGAGAATTACTTGATTAAAACAAATTTGTAACGCTGTATGTAAATATGTACATACGTACATATAAACTACTACAAGCTGAATTTCGACTGTTAAATAGATTAAATAGAGGGTAGACAAAGAGTTAAGAGAGCTTAGGTTTGAGATAAGTAGACAAAATAGATTACTTATGGTTAAACTGGGCATGTAAAACAGCCAAATTGAGTGCCGCGTAACGGAAGGTACGAGATCGATCCTCGGGTGTGGATCGGTTTTCCAGAGGTGCCAGTCTATCAAAACAGTGATAGAGACTGTCTACTGCTCCACAAAAATCGTTGACGCGGATGCAATTTAGATAACTGAGGTAATGCTGGAATAAAGGCAAATCTGTTGAACTGCAAAAAAATATTTATTTCACATTTATCTAATAATTCACATATATATTCTATTAGGCATACTCACTGCATCCGCATTGTAAGGATTAGACTTTAGAAGATCTTGTACGAGAACTCGCAACTCCACTGGTGGCAGTGCTTTATGCTCGTCAGTTTGTAAAGCATGCGCTTGTTGCGCTACGAGTAATTCTGCTTGTCTTCCACCCCAAATTGTTTTTGCTTTACTGTAAAAAAGCATCGACATTGACAAAATATTCTACTTGTAAATACCTGTAACATTACATTATATATAATGTTCTATTCTAAAACTTACTTATCCGGACCAAAAAAATCCTCTTGCTTGGAGATTGAAATATCAGAATTCTCCAGACTATCGATTTTTTTCACAACATATTTCTCCATATCGTTGTAGAGAGCAACCACTTGATCGAAGGCCAATTTTTCAAAGAAAATGAGCATCCTACGAACGTACAACCCAAGAACAGAATTTCTACTTAATGCTGGTAAAGATAACGCGTGATCCTTGGATTCCATTAATCGGCGAAGATTATCAAATAAATCTAATAACTGATCGATTCCTTTCTCATGTACAGCATCTAGATTTATTTCCAGTCGATCCGCAAACCGATGTAAGGCATACTCTGGCTCGTACAACATATTCAGCAGGGCATCCAACTCCATGTCTGCCGACTAAAAAAATAATCATCTTACATCCAATCCAAAATATGTTTCTCTCTTTCTCCTTAATGTGATTAAGGTGAAAAATAGATACCTGAATTAATTTTAACGATGCTAAACAAAAGTTACGTCTCTCCATGATCACTAGAAATTGTCAAAGATTAAGTTTATGCAAAGGAATACGAAGATGGCGTAACGAATTTATGTAGCCACAAATGAAATGTCGCATAATAAAAGCATACCTTTCGTGGTATCGTTACAGTATTCTTTAATTAGAATAACAGTTGCCACTTTGTAAGGAGTTAGAGTCTCTTTCTGAATCTTCCTCACATTGCCATCGACGGTCACAAATTCCTTAGACATTCTGTTACATATGTCATTTACCGCGTAGAGTCGATTATCATTCATAGACATTCTTGTAAAGTTAATAAATTTCTCGTACATGCGTATATATGTACATATATACGATATAACGCTACATCCTTCGAACGATGAGTAAAACGACCTAGTACCTACTTACGCTACATTCAACATTGTCGTCGTTTACATCGACTAGTCGTAAGTCGTAAGTCGAACGAGATTTCAAAAGAACTCCGCCAGATGATGCCACATGTTGTTATTGTTGTGTGTCGCTTGACAGCACGAACTTACTACCTATAGCTGTATAGGCAGCGAAATAAGCAGTGATAAGCAAAGGACGGACAAGTAGGTAAGTAATTCACGTTGTATCCAAAGATAAACTCATAAATGATTTCGTTGTCAACAGATGTTACAATTCGTACCGTGCACTCTGAAATCGCAAAGCATCAAGGGAATCAAGGTCTGCAGGTCTGTGATCGATAAATCATTTGTTCTGTTTGCAAGAAGAAAATACAACAGAATGGTCAAATATTTAAATCAATCGGAAGCTATTAACGTTGACAAAGATCTGTTCGAAAAGTATAAATTTAGCGTAGATCAGTTAATGGAGCTAGCTGGGCAAAGCTGCGCCGTTGCGATTGCGAGGTCTTATCCGTTGTCGTCGGACTCGGAGGACGTCTCCTCCAACCGAGTATTGGTGTGCTGTGGGCCTGGCAACAACGGTGGCGACGGCCTAGTTTGCGCGAGGCACCTAAAACTCTTTGGGTATTCGCCAGAGATTTATTATCCAAAGAGGACGAATAACGAGCTATACCAAAGGCTGTTGCATCAATGCGTCGAGAACGGTATACTTGTACTGGAAAATCAGCGCATAGAGGAAGCAACTGCAGACTCGACAGTTTTTTTGCACAAATATGCAATTATAGTGGATGCTCTTCTGGGATTCAGTTTCAGACCACCAGTGAGAGAGCCGTTCGTTCATATCATCGACATGTTGAAAAGCACAAGCGTGCCTATTTGCAGCGTGGATATACCATCGGGCTGGGACGTCGAGAGAGGTCCACCTGAGGCTGGTGGCATAAAGCCACAAATGTTGATATCTTTAACAGCACCAAAAATGTGCGCGTCGAAGTTCGACGGAAAATTCCACTATCTGGGTGGACGATTTGTGCCTGAGAAGTTGGAATCGCAGTATAATCTCAACCTACCGAAATACGCTGGCGCGGACTTTGTTGTTCGGCTGTATTGACAAATGCTTACAAATCTTATTCTATCCTATCCTGTGCGTAATGCGTTCTCATCGTCAGAAAGTGCATTTGAATTTATCACATGACTAACTTTTTTCAATTATCATATTAATTACTCGAGAGAAACATTTAGCTGAAAAAACATGATTCTGATCATAAACAATTTATATTTCTCCTTGTTCTCCAATTGTTTTCGAATGCGATGGATTTTAACTTAATCTAACCTGAATCGATTACATCACGTGTTTTATTTTGATTTCTGGTTGAACGAGGCCATGATACTTTCAAGTCAAATATGAGTTAACCAAATTGGATTGGATTCAGACCCTATATTCGAAAGTGCTAATAATTATTGATAAATAAATTATATATTTTTAAATTTATATTCGTTTAATTGCAGTTCTTAAAGATATTAATAATCAATATACTATATATCTTTCTGGTAGAACATCTTAAATTTATGTATAATGGACATTGTACGAAGTAGGCGAATTTTTACAGATCATTATTTTACGTTAGCGCTACACATTCTTTGAAAACATTATTAATACTAATCACAGGCTGTAGTCAAAGTCTCGCTACAAATGTTTTGAAGCATTTGATAGAATTAGAAGAAAGAATTTTACAACCATTTTATTGACCAATTAAAAACCGCTTCAAAGCATTTGTAATTCGCATTAGTTGCGCATTGACCGTACCCACAAATATTCCTCTCGCATTCGACGATAAGAAGAGAAAATTCGAAGGTGATTGGTCAATTTTTACGGATTACGGCCAATGTAAACGCTCCCTAAGCAATCTGTAGCAGAGAGATCATGCCCGGGATTTATCTGTTATTTTATTTTGAAACATCTCTATATCCACAAAATGTGAATATTTTGTTAATTTGGTTAACCCATGTTTGACTCGAAAGTATCATGACCTCAACCAGAAATCAAAGTAGAACATGTGATGTAATCGATTCGTCTTCGGTTAGATTAGGTTAGGTTAGGTTAAAATCCATCGCACTCGAAAATACTACATACATAAATGTGTATACATACACATATATATGTATAATTAAAATAACTGCATTCGTAAACAATTGGAAAACAAGGAGAAATATAAATTATTTGATCAGAATCATGTTTCTCTCGAACGGACATAGAGGCGCTTTAAAATAAAATAACAGTACAGTCATTACATTAATAAAAAGTATAAAAATTCACTAAATTAGCATTTGGAGCCAAAATGACGTCGAAGTGCAAGTCTTAACCTGATTCTTAAAAAATCGGAAATCCATACAGGGATCTGGAAGAAGAAGAAGAACCTGATTCTGTTATTATCGAAAATAATGATTTGCTGTGTTGCTATGTTGAAAATTACAAAAACCGCAGCAAAAGAGTTTTGAATAATCGCGCGTCATGGAGCTAAAATGGCGACAGTTTGCGGTACTTTGTTAAGCTAGTGACTTTAAAGTAACAATTAAATCTTTGGTATGACTGATGCCCATATTCATAGTCAAACCTTGTACTTAAGGCTTCCTTAAATTTATTTTTAGATGCTCAGCAGTCAATGAAATAATTCGTACAGTACTGAAGATAAATTTAAGGAAGCCTTAAATATAAGATCTGGCTATGAATACGGATAAAAGAAGATTGAAGAGAGAACAAAGAGTGGGAAAGGGATTAAAAATGGCGAATGCGAATACTTATATTATATAGGCTCTAGCATGATCGCTCTCAAGCTTCTATCAGTCTGTAGTATAATTAGCCTAAGAGGACGTTGGTCAGCGAGAAGCCAAGGGTTGGGGGAAAGGGGTTTTTTCCTGTAATGTAAAATATTGTGGCGTCTTTAGTTTTACTAGAAGTTTAAATTTGGTAATCCTGCGTTAAAAATTAGAGATAGTTTTTCTGTCTGTATATTTTAGACAGATTTTTTTTCTGTTAAAAAAGATCGGTAGATATTTTTTTGTTTACATATAATTAAGAATTACCAAGCCGAGTCTGTTTGTAAATTATACGCAGAATAAAAGTATTATTTATTTATTGTAAGTACATATTGCGTCTTAATTTGTTGGAAACATTCCCCACAATGGCTGCATTCAGCAGAGAAAACAACTATGCAACTATTATATAATTCTTGAATATAATTGGCTTGTACATTTAGATTCAATGAAGAACTAAGGCTAGACCAAATCATATTAAAGAATGTTACACAGTTGCAAAGTTTCTTTCTCTGCTGAACGCAGCCAATGTCTTACGCGCTATTGTGTCTTGCCCTCTGAAGAAGTGGATGTCAATTACACAACAATATCTACTCCTTTGCAGTGCTTCTGATTGAAATAAATTGTTAAAATCATTAAAATAATACACTAAAATCTTTCATATTAATAAAGATTTAAACGATTTCGACGATTTATTTCCATCACAGGTGGGTATACTGCAAAAAAGTAGAATGGATATTGTTGTGTAGTTGACATCCACTTCTTCAGAGGGCGATAACGCGCTGGGCATTTTGCGGTTACAGGAAAAAGGCTCTCATATCTTCTCTCTCTCTCTCTCTCTCTCTCTCTCTCTCTCGCCTAGATTTTTTTTCGTACGTACATTTAATATATTTATGAAACATATTCATTAACTATGTGTAAGGGACTCCGCACAATAAAAGGAACAGGGAACAGAGAATAAGATTTCGACCTATCAAAAATCATGTATTGTGGAATACACAGTTTCTGATAGGTTGAAATTCTTATTCTCTCAGTTCTCTGTTCCCTGTTCCTATTATTATGCGGAGCCCCTAATTGCGCATAAAAGAGTGGTGTTTTTTTTCTTAAAGGGAGCCACGAGAAAAGAGGATAATTTCTGCAACACGGTAGACACACATATTATCCTAAGCCTAATAATTGATTTTAATTTACAAATTGTGATTGCATCGTTTTTCAAGAGATCTCACAAGTGTATCTCTCTCTCATTCTTCTACAAAATGGTATATACGTATACATAATTCCGTAATTTTGCACGACTGAATAATTGTTTACGAAATGAGTACATTTTCAGGCGCAAGAAGTCGAAGAAACTATGAAACGGATTCAATCTCACAAGGGAGTAGTTGGAACAATAGTGGTAAATGCGGAAGGTATTTTATTTTACATTTAAAAAACATATGAAACTATCTATTTGTGATTGTAAGGAAATTCTCATTGAATTTTGCACTTTGATTTTCAGGTATTCCAATAAAATCAACATTAGACAACACTACGACAGTTCAGTACGCAGGTTTGATAAGTCAATTATCAGACAAAGCCCGCTCTGTTGTACGCGATCTAGATCCGACCAATGATTTAACTTTCCTGCGCATCCGTAGCAAAAAGCATGAAATTATGGTCGCACCAGACAAGGAATTTATATTGATAGTGATTCAAAATCCAGTTGATTGATATCTAAAGGATGACGATAATGCAGAAGTACATTGCAAAATTCAAATTTATTCTCTTAGTAATTTTATCGATTAATAATTATTAACTTATTCCACATATTACGTTTGATCTTAACAATTACTCAATTAAGGAATGAAAGAATAAAACTTGATTATTGGTATAATGCAGCATTTTATTTCCAAGTTATTTAATAATGGAACTTTAAGAGCTTTCGTACCGTTTTTTTTCATTTCATATTTTATGGTACTTTTGCAAATCAATTTAGTAATAAATTCTGAATAAATTATTAATTATTCCTACATTTTTATATTATTTCAAACTATGAATATATATGCATCGACATATATTCTGTTTTGTATATAATATCTCTATATATAATTCATTTATATTTTATGATATTCTTTAGTACAGTTTATATTATAGAATACTCTATTGTATATAATATTTTGTTAATTTAATTCCACATAATTGAAATTATAATGTTTTTATTGTTACTTTTATATTTTATGTAAAAGTGTACTGTATAATTACTCTGTGTGTGTGTGTGTGTGTGTGTGTGTGTGTGCGCGCGCGCGCGCACACACACACAGAGGATGTTTCTGAAATAACGCTCGTACAGTGCTATTCCTAATAAAAAGCTGAGTCGGAGTTCTCATTTTGCAATTTTCGTTTTTTTTTTTTTTTTTAAGTTAACCAACGAGCAAAATGTCTAAAATCGATATGTAAAACAACTTTAGCTATCTTTCGAGTTCTTAAAAAACATCTTCAAAATATTTTACAAAGAACAATGAAAGATATCTTAAAATTGTTTTATACATCGGATTTATCTGTTTATTTGCAATGTTTAGAAATTAATATCTCGTTAACTATTGTGAAAATTGCAAAATAGTTGAGTTTTCGATGCAGTTTTTTATTAAGAATAGCACTGTATGATTAGTGGGCGTTATTTCAGAGAAACAAAAATTATATATACACACATATATATACATATATGTATTCATGTAATGAAAATGAAGGAATACAAACTAATGTGACACAAAATTAAAATGAAAAAGAAAAAGGAAGAAACAAATTATACATATGATTAAAAATTAATTTATCTAGCTTGAATCAATAATTGATAAATAAAAGCTTATATGTTTTTTTTTCAATAGTTTTATCATATATTTGTCAGAAATATTTACAAATAATGTATTAAAACGTCACAATGTATGTTTTATTTTTTTATATTTCTTTCAATATATTATTAAAAATGTACACAAACTTTTCGAAAATTGAAAAAATTGTGTAAGATTGATAAAAATTAATTTATTGCGAAATTTGGAAATATAAATAATTTGGAATATAAATTTGAATATGTAATGACATGAGACATATGTGTGTGTGTGTGTGTGTGTGTGTGTGTGTGTGTGTGTGTGTGTGTGTGTGTGTGTGTGTGTGTGT
>Ga0157364_1003090_pt1 | contig 15996 bp, 7 predicted proteins | sample AttsexASBM2_FD_111476 | JGI IMG/M metagenome (GOLD analysis project Ga0157364, IMG submission 111476) | Fungus gardens microbial communities from leaf cutter ant in Ribeirão Preto, State of São Paulo, Brazil - Atta sexdens ASBM2 | ecosystem: Host-associated > Fungi > Mycelium > Unclassified ...
TAAAAAGAAATCCATTATTTTTGCATGAAATTGAATGGAAAAATAATGAATTTCTTTTTACTACACCTAATATATATATATATATATTATTACTACATAATATTATATAAATATTAAATTAAATAATATTAATATTAAATTCTTCTTTTTTTTCAATAAATATGCTTTAATGTTATGCTAGAAACTTAATATATTTTTTAATATTTTTTTTCATAATGTAGCATAATAATAGTAATATAATATTATTAATGTAAAACACAAGGTTGGTAACAAGTTAACTGTGTGATACAAATTGCATTTGTTAAAAGAAACTCTTGACTAAAATCATACATCCGGAAACTGTACGTGACATCGTTGTCAGATGGATGCGGCAGAATTCCATATTTCTTGTAAATAAAAAAATCTGGAATATAAGACACAGCATTATAAGATTTTCCACTCGTTTTCTAATGAAATGTTTTCTTGAAAACGACCGAAAGATTTCAAAATGAAAATAAAACAAATAAAATTTAATTTGAAGTATTTTGTTTAGTTTTGTGTAAAAATGATGCAAAATACTCGATATTCTTGGAACTAGAAATTATATAATATTAAATAAATATTAAATCAATGTTTCTGAATATTTGCAAGACATTGCAATTGAATGGATATTAAATGTTTCTGCAATGTCTTTTTCACGTTGAATCTACGCTTCACAGTATTGCAATTTAACATATGATTTTGTATATAGGTAACTTATCAAGCATTAAATGTAATTAATTGAATCTAATAGATAAGGATTCTAATTCTAAATACATTCAATTGCGAACGGATTATCTGCCGACTTAAATTTGTTCACTGTTTTAAATAAGTTCAATTTTGGTCTGTTATATTCTTAAAATAGATCTTTTTGTCCAGAATAGTAACTGGATGTTTTTAAAACATTATAAAAATATCTGAAATTCTATTCTGGGTGTATGTTTAAAATACGGACGAAATTTTCAATATATACGTTTTTAATATTTTTTAAACATCACTGTGCTGATTGATATAACGAAAGTGGTTTTAATTTTTAGCGATTATTTTTTGTATATATTATTATACAAGGTGTCTTACAACTATCGTATTTCCTCTTAAGAACGTATTCTTGAGATAATTTTGAGACGAAAATTCTAATACAAAAATATCGAGGCTACAATAGTTTTTGAATAATAATTGATTAAAGATGGTTTGTAATTCAAAAACTTTATATCATTATAACCTCGATATTTTCATATTAGAATTTTCGTCTTAAAATGTTTAAAAAATCCAGAAATAATAATAATAGAAGCTATAAAAGTAAAATTGTTTTTTATTTGTAAGCATTTAGAATTAGCTTATAATTCAAAAAATTATTGTAGTCTTGACATTTTCATATTAGGATTTGTCGCAAATTTTGTCGCAAAATTACCTCAAGAATATATTCTTGAGAGGAAATGTGGTTTGTGATACACTCTGTATGTATTATATATATTATTATATGCATATTATTATATATATTATTATATATATTATTATTATACATATATTTGTATTATATATATATTTTATTAAGAGGAGAAGCACACACTCACAATTGGATTACAAGCTTCATATTATATTCATATTTAAAATTATATTTGATGATATCCTTTAAGTTAATAATTAGTAGGTTATTTGTGTTATAATCTAGACTATATTATTATAAATGTTTTGTCATTATAAAAGTGTGAATTAAATGTATGAAAAACTTATATTAATTAAAAATGGCCTATTTTCTTATACCTAAAATTTACGTATTAATAGCATATTGTATTACTCAATAGCGAAAGCGTTCTAAAGTTAAGTTTAAGTACTATGCACGCGAAAGGACAGGTAATTGAAGTATACGGAACACACCGGAGATGCTACTGTTCTCTATCGTGATATTTTCACTCTTGCAAAGTCTTGTCTCAAATCGTAGATATTTTTGATTATTATCTTACAATCTTTTTCTATTTTAACAGGAATCAAAATTGGAAATCGGTAAACAATAACGACTGTTTTAAAAGTTTTGTCTTGATTCGATCTCGATTAATAAGATAAGTTGACTCTGAAAATATCCATCGCTGTTTTTAAATCACAGTATATTTAGAAAGATTGCAGAAAAAATCGTAAAAATGTGTTATCGCCCTGGTTGAAGATGATTTAAGAGAAACATTTTCAGAAAATCCAATCTTCAGAATTCCCATTCAATTACTTTAATCTTGTGCTATCCATTTCTCTGAGAAGGTTTTTCGAGAAAACAAATCGTCAATAGCAGCAGCAATAATGACATAATCATAAACACGAATCATACAAACGAGTTATCTATATTCTACGGCACGTGTTTCTGGCACGGACCCGACACGACGATCTAATAGGGGTCCACAGAATTACAGAATTATCGATACCGCGGTAGCATTGCAGAGCCACGTCCATTAATTCAATGTTAGCCTAAAGGGGTTTAAATAATTAATCGAGGGACCTACACATCACGCGATTAAACACTACAATTAAGCCAAAGGTTCACTAGAGATGTCCGTGCCGGCGACCACATCGTCTTTCTGTATCATTTCTGTAAGAGAGATACGAATTAACGAGCTTTGCAACAATATCCAATGTGTGATTGCGGATATAAATGGATCCTTCTATTGATGTGGTTGTGAGATATACAATTGGAGAATTTGATTTTAAATTTAACTCAGTTTGATTACGATTGTTTGTGTTAATTTCTTTATATAATATTATATTTACGTTACTTTTACATTTGTGTAACATATTTCTTTTATGTTAAATTAATACAATAATTTAAGTAGACAGTTTGAGAGTTTATCTATTTTTATTTAACACATTTCATGTATTAAATAAAAATAAATATGATAAAAATAGACCTAATTACAAAACACATTTGACGTGTCCCAAACAATCTACATAATAAATTATTATGTTAATTTAATACAAGAATATAGGTATTAGGAAGTAATACAAATAATATATTAAAAAATTGATAAAAATAATATGTAACACTGGCATAAAATTTGTAAGCTTATTTTTTTAGTAAAATATTGTAATTAATTAATAATTAATATGTTAAATTAACACATTTTTATTCATTTATCTTAAAATTGATATTACATAAGTTTTGTATTACTTGTTCATTTACTCATAAATTGTTATTGTAGTACTAAAAAATATTGAGTATAAATTTAACTCAAATAATACAATCATTTATTAAAAATTTAATATAAAAGTTTCAAAAATCGATTTTAACCGATAATACAAAATGTTTTTTATTCTACGATTTGACATTAAGATTAGTTATATTGGTATTTAATTTGGTCATATCGATTTATATAGTTATATTTGGCATTGAAATTAGTTAGTAGCACACATCAACTCTAAATTTTTACAATGTATCCCGCTTTTTCATTATTATACATATGTAAAAGCCTATCTTTTTCACATCAACCATAATACACAACGCTACACTTTATATAATTACATAAAATTAATGTCATATTAAAATGAAATAATTAGTGAAAGAGGATTATACATTATCTAAAATTAAATCACTTGCATGATGTTGAATTGTGTACGCACTCCCTGCTTGGGAGCTATTCTACTTGCCATAGTCAAAGAGCCGAACTGTTTATACTGACTGAGTGTCGCGATTGTTGGCAAATTGGCGGTGGACGGATCTGTCGACGATGGCCGGGGTTTGATGAAGTAATGGACGTTCTCTGTCGGCGTGTTGACCTGGCCAAGCCACATACATTGTAATGGTACGTACACAAAGCCGACAAGGCAACGTGGTGACTGCCAATACGCATTTAGCTTTGTACGTAAGCCCTGTATGTACATACACCATGTATCCGTACATGATGCGTACTGATGTAACATAAGCTACGGATTGTTCTTGAGTTGTTCGTCCGCTTCATATTGAAATTCTTGTAAATTCTTATATTTCTCTGATATTTCTCTGATGTTTCGCTTCGATGTGTCTAAATTCATTAACGTTTCACAGATATAAAATGTCTCTTTTTAAAATAACTATGTAGTACAAGACCCAATAAATAAAAATTAAATAAATAAATAAAGAGTTACAAATATCTAATAGTCTGTTTATTACAAATTTTAAAAATTAAAAAATTATATTCCCTGTATATAAAGCTACAATCCTAATTATCTTTTTTTTTTTAAATATAGGTACTGTTTATTGAATATAATGATTAGAACGGATTCTCTATACTGAAAAAAAATATAGTCAATTTTAATAAATATTTAGTTGAATACTGTCAACTAAATATTTATTAAATATAAAGATATATTTACTTGATAAAAGAAATGTTAATTTGATTTAACAATCTTTTTTTTTATTGAACAAATATTTATTTACTGTAAGTAAATGTTCAGTTGGCAGTATTGAACTAAATATTTATTAAAATTAACTATATTTTTTCTCAGTGTATATATTTAAAATAATAACAATAATAAGTAAATTTCAAGGCTAATGAGAGCGTAGAAGGAGTTACGCACAGTTATTGATTAGAAATTATTTCTTTCTGGACCGCTTAACATTTTTGATCGAATTTTAATGAATTTTAATTGTAATATTGCTAAGGATGACTCCAATGTGAATTAAACCATTCACACTACGAAATAAAGAAGGTATCAGTTTTATGAAGAAGTAATTTTTCTTATCAATATGCCCAACTCCTGCGCTGATTCTCATTAGACTTGAAATTTAATTATTATTATTATTATATTTCTTTCGGAGCTAACATCAAAATCAATAATAAAGTTACTGTGATAGTGTGGATCTGTAAGATCCATTTAATTAAAAAGCATTAATTATAAATTTCAAGGAATCAAAAAAACATTACTCGTATAAATATATTTTAATAAAAATTATTCTTATTTATCATTTTATTAATTATTATTTTAATAAAAATTGGCAGATGAAACATAAAAAAATTAAATTATTTAATATTTTTAACAAAGATAAAGATTTATAATTGAATAATGGATTTAATAGACCTATCTCGGTTCCGGATGGTTAAAGACTATTAATCCATTAATACTGCCACCGCGATATATCCAGCGAAAGAACAATCGTAACCCAAAATGTTCATGTGGCGTGATTTTTATGGGCGTAACTATACAGCGTGCTGTCTGCGTCCTTTTTTCAAGCATCCACAACTTGACTGTGTCGAGATGATGCATAGCTCACCAACGGTACGCGCTAGAAGATTCCACGTGTCGCGCATCCACTACGTGCCGCCGCAGTACGAAATTATGACAAAGGGTTTATGTCTTTCTCTGCTCTGCCACCTCGCAAAAAGAGAAATGTTGCTCATGCGAGCAGTAGGACAATGGAGGCACGAGGAAGTATGCAACAGCACAGTCGAGAGCTATCCGAAATAAAGCGGTTTGTTTCAGCGGCACTGTTTTAGAAATATCTACCTACATCACAACGTACGGTGATATTTCCCTTAATCAAGAATACCGTGTACCACAAACGTTGACAAAGGGAAAACGTGTTTAACGGTATTACGCGTTTCTAAATTGTGATTATTTTACATGTAATTACGCTGTCCTTTCATTTTCGCAAAAAAATAATTCAAAAGAATTCTATAATGGATTTTTAGCTTGTTATATTTGTCACGAATTTAATTAAAATCAACTATTTCTTAATAGAAAACTTATTAGCATATTTAAATACCGGACGTCGCTCTCTACGTCCCATAATACAATTCTGTAAAAAAGAGAGAAAGAAAGAGGAAGGTACGTCGCAACGGTTGCACGAAAAGAAATTATGGGCAACGAAATAACTTGCCTATTCGAAACACTCATGCGCGATGTTATGCCACGTCGTTTATGTCACAACGGTGAGAATATACTTTACGTCTGTCCGTACTTTGTGTCTCTTTCTCTCTCCTTCTCTCTCCCTCTCTCTCTCTCTCTCTCTCTCTCTCTCTATGCCTTTCTCTCTTTTTTTTCTTTTTTTCTCTCATTCACACAGCAAACGTCAGTGCCAACATTCTGATTTAGTATTTTTCCAGGCAGTGTATTGCTGAAAAGGGAAGCTTTTAAAAACCGCGACGCTTAACGCACCCAGTCTGCCCAGAGTATAGCATAGAGAAGGGGAGGGAGGGATGTTCTTTTTTCTGCCAGTTCTCGTGCACTTCGTTTTTTTCAATTTTTCGTCCAGCACTCGACACTCTAGCGAAGCCTCTTCCGGCGGCTTTTATCGTAGCTCGACTCGTCCAGTGAGTTTATCATTGTGTCGCTTCCCAGACCGCCATGACTCTCAAATAAGTCTTCTCAACCAACACGTCGAAGGGAATAATTGTTATGCTTTTTAAGAGAAAGAAGGAAAATATCATGAATGTAGAATAAATATTGAATATGAGAACAATCATTTCCGGACATGACATCGATTTCCGTTGATCCCGTAATCTTTGCCAGGAACATAATTATTAAAAACTTCATCTCGGCCTGCGTCGGGCAATTTCTCTTTTTGTCGAATAAAATGACTATAAAGGATGCAATAGAGTCGAGTTAATGGGATATCTCTTCGTAATGGATGCTAAGTAATGTTCTCCCGACGGTTTTTTTCCCTTCTCTAGCGCAAGTCTCCGGACATAATTTGAAATAATAAAAGTTCATCAAATTTTTCACGGCGGAATTAATGCGTACGACAGAAAGGACTCAAGCCAATTAGCTATTTAAATGCCGAGACGCAGAGCATACAATGTGCCATTATCTTATGAAAAATGTTATTGTCGTCACAAGAAGGAGGAAATGAGAATAAATACTCAAGATTAAGTACTATACATTTTATTGTATTCTGCATTTGAGTTTTTATAAATAATGAACAGTGAATACTGACATTGAATGAGTTTTATATTTCTCTCTCTCTCTCTCTCTCTCTCTCTCTCTCTCTCTCTCTCTCTCTCGCTCGCTCGCTCGCTCGCAAATTCACTCTCTCTCTCTCTCTCTCTCTCTCTCTCTCTCTCTCTCTCTCTCTCATTCTTTTTGTTTTTTTCATTCTCTTTCTCTCTTTGCGTTTGCTGATGGACTGGGCATCATGAGTTCGTTCGCTTTAATCGCATTAATAATGATATAATAGTACCAATAACGTACAGATGTGCTTACAGACTTGCTTTAACCGTTATCGTAGATACATTAGTATGGATGCAGGGGGATGAAATATGATTAATGATGATAGAATATATTGGAGAACATGCGCGCACGAATTTGCGCGGCATGACGCGGCGTACATACACCACACTTTCGCACGTCCTTCCCACCGTTCCGAAATTATATAGCTGCTCGCGGCTTAACTTCTAATTTCGAATTACATTATCGAACACACGTAGATTATTTCGCTCGCAATCTCGTGTTCCTGTACATCAGACGTATATGCAACACGCTCAGGTATGATATTATACAGAGACTTTTGTGCGAGCGATAATCGTTACGTCGCACAGTGGACAATGGCGGTATACTAGTCGGGCGAGGAAAAACAAAGGAAAAATATTAAAAACAAAAAAATATTAAAAACACTGCTTATTCCGGAGGGCCACTTTTAATTAGAGATAATCTCCTGAAGATTAGCGAGGCTAAATGCAAAACTGTTCTAAATAGAAGATCATTAAAAGACAATGTATACAAATATAAGCGTATAAATTTACCCCGATATCAAAAATTTACGAATTGTATTATTTACAAATGAAATCTGCGTAATAATTGACTGTAAGCGATAGCTTCGTAATAAACACTTTTAATCGTTATATTTTTATATTTATATATATATGTGAATCATCAAACGATAACGTTTACGGACGAAAATTTTACAAATTTTATATACGGAAATATTCCGTTATCCCGTTTTACTAATATTACTTTAACATGCAATATCTTCGGGGCTCACCTTGGATGGAAATTAAATATAAAGTAGTTTTTAAACCACAGTTATAAACTGTAAATATAAACTGTAAATATTTGTCGTTTTATTAAAATAATTGAAAGAGATTATTAAGAAATTGAATAAAAAAGTGTTTTTAGAAGAGATCTATTAAATCTCTAAGTCTTAGGCCTTAAATATTTTTTTACGAATAAACGATGTTTGCTGGATATCACAGCTGAAAGCTTTCTCCTATATTCTTCGAAAATGAATTCCGCGCGTGAACAAACGTGGAACAAGCAAACAATCGAAACTGATGACATTCGGTCGTGTTGCCTGTCGGCGGGCGACAGCGAATAGTTCGCGTGTAAAATCTACGGTTCTTGCGCCACCGATGTAGTTATAAAACTGTCAGTCGTAGTTTGTGAGCTCGACATTAATTCGCATAATTGGGCTCTCGCGGATTTAAGACCGTCTGAATTCTGCAGCCTGCAGAAACAAGGAGACAGAACAGACTTAGTCTTGAAACTTCCATTAAAGAGACAGCGAAACGGCGCGAGAGATGAAAGAGACTGACGATAAATTCGAAGAAGTACAGAACGAGGGTGACGCCGCGACAGAAAAGGAAAACGCGACTGAATGAAAAGTTTTGCCCGCAAAATGTTTGGTCGTCGTTACAATTCAATGCATCTCGATACTCGTCCTGGATTCAGAGGGCTTTACCTCTCTCGCTCGAAATAATAATTAAATTTATCGCGGGCGCTGGTTACGCGCGGATGTGGCTTTAGCGTAACGGATCGCGAGGCCGCACGCGCCTCGTTGAAATATTTTGCACCTGTTCGTGCAATAATGCCTCTGTTAAATTATCACATTACAGTCGGGGAACGAGTATTGCCGCGAGTAGAAACTACTGATTTACGCCAAACTAACCGTACATCATTGTCAGGTAAGGCTGCTTAACGGTTCATTTTCCATCGGCGCGATCGGTAATTTGTTGCCCGATCGATCCTTGTCCGACTTGTCGCGCTTTTACAATGCCACACGTCCTGAACATTGCAGTTCCGCCCGAGCAATCTGCATTACATACCTCATGGAATCGTGTACTTACCGCTATATCGAGCGAGCTGTAAAATTTCGAAAATTCAAATGCTATTCAGACTCGATTCAAATTTATAAAATTTATTTTGCATCTACTCGCGCATTACTTTTTTTCCAATTGTTTCATTAAATTTCAGTAAGTTTGTTTTATACAAATAAATTTAATATTTTTAAAACATATATATATTTATACGACACAACGCGGATTGAGAGTCGTTTGTGCAGCAATAAAAAGTTTATATATATTCATATAAGATTGCGATTTTTATGTAAAATATAAATAATATGAATATTATCACGCTTTTCATTTTTAGAGTGATTGATAAATTATGTTATTATCTGGATTTGAAAGAAATATAAATTGTTATAACATAAAATCAAATAAAACATAAACGAAAAATTTATTTTATAACCAATGTTTGAGTAATTTAAATATAAAGAGAATTTTTATACAGAAATATGTATATCCTTTCCTATATTTAAAGAATATTGTAAAATAAAAAGCGTGTAACAAAAAAAATATGCAGATAAAAGCATAAAAATTTCCAAAATTATCCAATCATATCGATTTGCAAGCTAATAAAAATGTCTTTAATAATTGCAAAAGAAAAATAGTTGTGTAAAATAACGTTTATTACATCCACGATAATTACATAATCTTTTGATAACCAAATTTTACTTGATGTTCGTCAATATCGAACAAATGATGCACTATGAATACATCCTCATCGGTCACGTTCATCGCGTATTTTTCGCGCCACGAGCATGAAAACTATCAATGAATAACGACGCTGTATCGCATTGTTGTTTTATGCTCAACAAAAGCGTCAATTTCTTTGAGCCACTGCAAGCCTCGAAAATATTGCTTCCATATTTGTCAGATAAAATCGAACAACTATAGATAAAATCGATCGATGTTTTGTTTCAGTTATTTTTTTATACGATGATCGTAATTTTGATTGTAGATGCCAATTATTATTATGTTAACTTTTTACAAATGATTTTGTGCTTTGATTCGTTTAATGAAAAGATTTACATTTTATACACACAAAAAAGATGCTGTAAATATACATGGAGTTAGTTCAAAGCTATTAAAAATGACTCAAATTATAACATTCAGTTCAACAAATGGGAATATTTTTATTATCTTTCAGATAACACAGAGGGTGCAATTATAATTGCATAGATCAATTAAAAAGAATAATTCGAATTTATATTCACAATAGTAAGTAGTGCCAAATTTGTTGGACGGTGTCGTTCGACATTTCAGGAAATCTTATAATTAATCTCATTCTAAAAGTACATAACAGTTTACAGACAAAATATAAATTCAACAAATATATATATATATATATATATACATATATAAAAGGTATATATATACAAAAGTATATATATACATTTCAAATCTGCAAACTTTATAAAACGTATTTACCCTCGCCAAGATTCGTCTCTTTCGATCGATATAGTTTTTCGTTGTTACACCCTCCGAAAAATGACATATTAAAATTTATAGGGAAATGATACACCTTTAAATTTAATTCACATTTAAATCAATAAGAAATAGAATGTTTACCTTGCGGTATATATTTTGAAATTCTTTACGGTATGAGAATAAAATTATAAAATGAGAAGAGTCTTGATTGTGGAATCAATCGAATCATCGATTAGCTAATTATTATTTTCAACACAATCGCGAACGTATGCCATAGATAGTCTGGCATTACATATCACATGAATGGAATTTTCTTAATTAATGTATCCGCGTTTGAACATACGGATGCGCAAATAACATATGCATTAACAATGCATTGTCAACATGTTAGTACCGACAGTTCAAACACGAGGGAGCGACATGAAATTTCTATCCCTCTTCCTGAAATTTACAGTGTGCGTTCTGAGCGCAAACGCTATTCGTCCTCCTCTATACGCAAATCCCGCATTGATCGCCGCTGGAAGTGATTAGTCAAGTTTCTCAAGAGATGCTCGGAAATGCTCTGTGGAAACTGATATATGCCGTCTCGCCGTAGGACGAAACTACGAGACGCGGTGCTTCACAGTGAAGCTACTTGTCCAAAAGTTAAGTCCACGATCGAAACGGATTCGGATGATATCTCCGTCGTTACCGCGCACACACACGTATTTGCGTTTCGCGTGAGAATACATATATTCTTGTCTATGTTATTCGCAGCAATCTCATGTGGCATGCATGCGGAAAGGAGCGGAGGGCCTAATGCCCAAAGTTTTCGCCCGTTGCGTTTCGAAAGGACATTCCGTACGACAGAGCGCACGAGTCTCCATAGGGGAAAGAGAAAATTAGCACCATTCGGATCGCAGGTCCAAAATGCACCGGGGTTATCACGGTCACCTTAAGAGCGATGATAGTGATACCACAACGGTAAAGATAAAGGTCGCCCTCGGGGCCGTGGTACCGCCGTGTTGCATGGCAGCCGGATTCTCTCCTGTAACAAAAAGCAGAAGCAAACGCATATTAATTTAATATGCTGCCCTCTCTCTTCTCTTTCCTTCCGATATTTTTATTTGCAATGCGAAGTATCATATTTTAAAGAGAGAGACTGCAGGTTGAATTTTGAAAAATATTTGAAATGTTTACGAAAAATCGTCGCCTGTCCCCGATATTTTGCTGATATTGCACGAGCAGAATATAGAGATTAAAGTCCGGTATCATTTTTCCAACACACATAAAGTTCTAACAAGTATTATATTTCATACGAATTATAGCTTGCGAGAAACTAAATACTGAACTTCAAATAAAACAACGTATTCGTTACAGTCTATAATAAAGTAATGCTAATAGTTTTATCTTTAAATCAAAGAAATTAAAATTAAAAATTTAATAATAAGAAAGATTTTCAAGGATAAAAAATGAGAGGATTTAAAGGAAGTACCTACATGAATTGTACGTGTGAAATCTCCGTTAATAATTGGAAACAATATTTCTACTTCGAACTGGTCTACTTCAGACTGGTCGATAAATGTCTTGTTATTATAACGTTTTATTTGTTCATTTCTGTCTTTAAATTACACTTTTTATTTATTTTTAGCTTCGTATCTTGAAATTATTTATGCCCATTATCGTAGCGATTTTATTGCCTCTGCACACAAAAAAATACATACGCAAGTAATAATTACTTATTTCAAGCATTTCAAAAATATTCATATATTCGCAAATCATAAATTCATTACAAGCATCAAATTTGTTCTAAATCCTAGTAAGTTTAATACTTCAATCAAAATTATTAAATTTAAACAATTCGATTTATTTATTATATAAAATCGCTTCTTTGATCAATTTTACAATATACTTCAAAAGAAAATTAATTCTTTGTTTTGAGTACATAGTAATACGTTTTTCTAATAATAAGTGTTTTAAGATTATTATTAAGAAAGAGAGAGAGAGAGAGAGAGAGAGAGAGAATATTTGAGAAAATTTATTAATTATTAAAAAAAAAGAAAATAAATTTAGTACTTTTCCTAGCAATAGAATGACATTTTTTCTGTATTTTGACCTGCTTTGCTGTGAGTTGCTAATATTTATTCTAATTATAAATTTCTCAATTTATCAGAGCAGCAGAACAGCAAGGAAAACGTAAGGAGACTCAAATAATAAATCATCTCGCGTTCGGAAAGATGTTCAGTAATTAACTGTTAAAAGCAATTACTCTGAGAATAAGAATACTTTTACTTTATATATACTGTAAACAATCTATTCTCAACTATAACAAGCGAATCATATTCCAACGGACAAATGGAATAACGGTTCAATCCTTTTATTTGTTCTGTCACTGCGTACCGTGATAAAACCGAAAGATTGGTACACACACTGATTGTCCACGCCAGTATTTGGCTTTTGAATTGTCCAAAAATTCAAAATATAAACGTGAAGTCGGTCATCCATAAAATTCGTGGTAAAATATCAAATGCGACACAATCTCACGGGCGGTCGTCGCATTCAAAAGTGACAAGAATTGCGGTTTACACGAATTTCGTAAATGGCCGATCGAAACCGCTTGTCGCAATCGCGGAAAAACATTCTCTTTTATGACTTTGAAACAAATGCGACGTTTAGAAAGGAAGATTCTGCGCTTTCGCTCCATAGAAAATTCAATAATATAATTTGTAATAAAAAATATTAATACATAATAATTTACCTAAGCCTCACATTTCATTCATTAATAACGTATTTTAGATTTTACGATCTCCTATATGCTGTTCTATGTATATATGTGCGTGCGTGCGTGCGTGCGTGCGTGTGTGTGTGTGTGCGTGTGTGTGTGTGCGTGCGTGCGTGCGTGCGTGTGTGTAAATATATATGTGGCAGAAAATGTCTGTACCATTCCATACGTAATCCAACGATGCAATTGTAACTATGTTTAATTATGAATACAATTAGAATAGTAATACATTTTAATATCACTTGATATTATAACATGTAATATTAGATTGTATTATGTGGTATAGTCCAAAATGCATGTAAATGCACGCAAAGTGAATGTAAATATATTTGATAACTAAATCACATTACATAATTTGATATTGGCTTAGTTATTCGAATAGCTATCGAGTACACTTCCTTTTTCTGCCCTCTATTAAATCCGTAATTAAATCGATAATTCATCTATGCTTTCTTAGTATAATTGAACATTTGGCACAATCGATTCCGAAGTTTTTCTGAGCTCGAAAACATGCTATCCACGTAGCAGTTTTAACGGCTAGTCATACGACTATCTCTTTCCAAGATTCAATTAAACGCTTCCAATAGGAGAAAAATTTACAACTCTGTTTACACGCCTTCCCGGTCAACCAACTCTTAATCGTGAATTTTCGACTCGTTAATTGAATCATCTGAATATCGTACTCACTGGAGACATTTCGTCTCGTCTCACAACTCGTCTTATTGAAATCGTTTTCGTTAATGCAGCAATAAAACGGAATTATACACGGAGTTAAAAAAAAAGGATTTTGTTGAAGTACATAAAGAAGAAATACCTAAAAGTAATTATGCTGGACCATAAAAATAATTATGTTGGATCGTTCAGACATAATGATAATGCTACAAAAATTTTAACATTTTAACATTTTAAACGTTTCATATAATTATTTAGATAAACCAACATAATTACATGGGAAGAATAATTTTGCTTAAATCTGAAAATTTAGCTAGATGCAGATCTGAAAATAAATTTGTTAAACTATTAAAATAATTATGTAGGAAACTCAACCATAATGAATAATGTACAAAATTTTGATATTTTAGCAATCAGCTTGCGCATTATACTACACAATTATTTTAACAATTCAATAAAATTATTTCCGATCTGTATCTAATTTTTTAGATACTTCAACAAAATCGTTCTTTCCAATTTCTTTAGATTTTCATTTTTAAATACTTTAACAATTTATTATATATTCATAATCGTTAACATTAAAAGTTTATTTAATCTCATGTACAAATTGGTTTCAATTTAAAAAAATATAAGGTATCCTATAAAGATCGTAAAAAGTTTAACAATAAATTCTTAATTGAGATCAATTTTTTAAGATGAAAATTCTAATACTAAAATATCGAGGTTATAATAATTTTTTAATTATAAGCATTTAGAGTTAATGAATCATACAGCCTATAAAATTTACGCGTTCAAGTATAATGCAAAGTGCTAAAAGTGAAAGCTAACTGTCGCTTCTTGTTAATATCAAAAGACATATGCAAAGATAAAATTATTGATATTTCTAATTATTGATATTTATTACATTTAAAAGACTATTATAGCTTTGATAATTTGGTACATATTAGGAATTTTGTCTCAACATAATCTCAGGAATTTCCCCTCAAGCATTGTTACGTCTTTACGGGACACTGTATATGTGTGTGTACATAACAAGCACACATATATATATATATTATAATAATGAGATTAAAGTGAATTTTAGATCGTACAGAATATTTAATAGTTTATCTAATCAGTGGAAATCTATTCATTTGACACGGATTATGCAGAATATTTCGCTATTCGACCTCTGCTTAATTACAAATTAATCAGCCGATCACTCATATGCCATACGCATACATATCGTAATACCGTAATGTAGCGTGCAAATTCGGCATAATTTCATTGACTTCACTAATCATGTTGCACCATCGTGCAAGTACGCAATATGATATTCGGATCTTCACAAATTTATCAAAGCTGATAGCAGGTTTGGTGTTCATACTACTCTCCCGTAATTTTGGTGTGAACACATCTATATCAAATTTCGAAGAGGCTATGAACTAAATTCAATTTCAAATTGCATCGACCGCTTGTTTGAGTGCAGTAAAATTAATTGCTGCCACTTTGCTATCTCAGCGAGGATATGGGCATAAATTTTAATTCACGCTACCAACTCGAGAATTGTATAATATTCTACGTAACCGCACGATTAATCACACACTCGGAGATATCAGTTTCTTCTATTTCCACCGGTCTTCTAGAAGACGGCTCTGGAGCCAAGGTCCTAAAGGAACGCCTCGCTAGAAAAAGGCAGATGCGAAATGAGCTGTCAAGCGCTCTCCGGAGAATCCTTCTGTGTATTATACATGGCCACGCGCAAGCGGGCCTGTTAACTACATCTTGCGACGAGAGAGCTTTGCAAACTCCTCACGCCCCGTCTTACGTCGACGATGTAAGGACGCGGAGATGAGGAGAGAAAGAGAATGAGAGGGTCAGACTTGACGGAGCACAGTGATGCCGAAGAGGCGAGGCCAGACTTTAGTGTCATAGAAGGGATAGAGGCGGGTCGACGTGTAGTCCTCCTGGAGCCTGCGGCTACGATTATTAATGGGTAGGGCGTGACACCCCGCGAAATAACCTCTCTACCACCGCTTCTACACACACACGCACGCACGCACACGCGCGCGCGCGCGCGCGCACATACATGGTGAAGAAAAAATATTCCGAAATATTTCGAAA
>Ga0157364_1003091_pt1 | contig 15996 bp, 6 predicted proteins | sample AttsexASBM2_FD_111476 | JGI IMG/M metagenome (GOLD analysis project Ga0157364, IMG submission 111476) | Fungus gardens microbial communities from leaf cutter ant in Ribeirão Preto, State of São Paulo, Brazil - Atta sexdens ASBM2 | ecosystem: Host-associated > Fungi > Mycelium > Unclassified ...
GTGCGTGCGTGCGTGCGTGCGTGCGTGTGTGTGTGTGTGTGTGTGTGTGTGTGTGTGTGTGTGTGTGTGTCTATTTTTAACTCTAAGATTCTCCACCTTAAAATTGAACGAAGTCCAATTATCTTCACGAGCAAGTTTCTCTCTTACTCTCTTTTTTTAAATATTCGTTCCTATTCAATCTTTTCATTCGCGACTGCGATGTTGAGTAAAAGTACACGGCCTAATAGTACACTCCTTCATAAGGTACTGTGTATCCTCGACGCGATACGTAAAGTAAGGCGGGCACTTTCGAATTGCATAATCGCGGCCCGCGCCTTCATTCGGTTATGTCAGAAGAAAGCTGCTGAGAGCTGCCTGTCTGGGAAACGTAGGTATAGTTGTAAATATACATTACGTACACATGTGCACACGCACTGAATTCTGTGTCTGCTTCTCTTTAAACGTTATAAATAAACGCGCCAGTTTCTTGGCTGACGGGGCTCCCGAACACCTTACTCATCGAAAGGCGAGGGCACGTCTCTCTCGCATGAATATTGTACATTCCAGAATCCAAATTGGATAAGTTATCGATACTATTAAATATACATAAAGAAATAAAGTTCTAAGTTTTTTAATATATTTATAAAGATTCATAATTGCGATAAATTCGTTTGTCAACGAATCTTACTCATTATATAAATTGCTAAATGTTATTATTTAATCTTTAATTTTCTACATTTATTTCCACATTAATACTTTAAATTTCTGTAAAGGGTTATATATTATATTTCATTAATTTTTAATAAATGAATTAATCATCGTAAATTTGTATTTGCTTTTGCCAATTATTCAATTATTAATTCAATATGAAAAGCAATGATATTCAGTGACATTGCTCATTTATTGAGAGATGAGTAAAAAACGAATAATTTCCGTTAGATAACAAGTCAAGCAAAATATAACATATCTGCAAAATTTTATTTATAATTAGGATAAAAAATATATTTGATTTTTAAGATAATATTAAATGGAATTAAAAAATTAGTATTCAAAAACGACCCGAACAGACGTCAAACAGATTCAATATATATACCTTTTGATTTCAACTTGTCGATTTGTCCATCAATCCCCGATGCTATTTCATTCATGCGTTTTTGTCGTACAACAAATGTGTGCAGAACAGAGAGGTCCTCGGATCTCTCTATTCTATAACCAATCAACAGGCTTGAAAAATTTTTCGTATACGATAAAAATGCACAAATGAAATATACCCCCCTTCCCCTCTCCCCTCAGGGAGCCGAGACTGCAACGTTCTTTTTGTCGGATTTCCGACAGAAGATTTTTTGAGAATGCTAACCTGACATCACGATTTAACGTGACACGATTTAACACAAGGTCAACAAAACAATAAGTTTTTCGAATTAGAACTCTTCCTTTTATTTCTTTTCTACTCTATTTTGACTTATGACTGTAGTTAAAGAAATGCGGATAGACCTTGTCTTTTATTCTATTTTTTAGTATACGTTTATCACTTTTTGTGTAAACAGAATAAGCAAGTAATGTCACACACAATTTATTTTAAGGATAATTGCCATATACATCATTGAATTGAAAAAAAATGCATGAGAAAATGCCATATACATCATTGGACAAAAAAATTTCGTATACCGTTCATATACAAAAGTTATTTCATTGTTCGACAATAAAAATTAATTTATAATTTTATTAGATGCACTCATTGAGCGCATAGTACTAAATGCACTCATTGGCGAATAATCACTTTTCGATGAAAGATGATTTATAAATTGTTTTATTTTAAATTTCTTTTAAAGTTTTTTTTTCCTTTCATAATGATTTTCTATTACTAATATTACATTGAACAGACTTTTAATTCTTACATCCGTATTCATAGTCATATCTTATTTTAAGGATGGAGGAAGGATTTTTCGATTCCCTAAAGCCTCCTTCTTTCGTAAACGGATCTCAAATCTGCCTTCTCGAAGAAAGGAATATTTTAGAGATTCTAGTAACCTACTGAAGGCAGCATAATATATAGTATATGTAATATATAGTATATGTAAACTTAATATGAAATGAATTACGAATAATAAAGATTGTAAAGGCATTGTTGATTAAATAAAGTCGTGATTAAGCATTTTGCAACAATAATGGATAAAAATAAAACTAATAGCGAATTTAATTGGACGCACTCAATGCGCACTAATGCACATTAAAATCGTCATACACAAAATAATGTTCTATGTTTATAAATAAAGACAGAAATCGATTAAATTGTGAAATACTCAATACATTTTATTGTACTATTAGGTAAAATATGTATTTTATAATTCGAAATATTTGCATTTTATTTTACTCGACTTAAATCAGAGTACAACGGGTTTAATATGCATCAGTGCTTCCAATCGAATTCGCTATAAACTTATTATACGAAGAAGGAAAAAATGTTTTTGGTGCAGTTTATTTCGAAGAAAAGCTATCGAAAATAATTATCGATGTAACAAATTTAAATTAAAAGCTATCGAAAGTAAAAAGATCGGTGATGAATTGAAGATCTGCTTGATTATGAAGACTGTATCTCTTCCTCAAGAAATCTCGTAATCTCCCTTGAGAAAAGGAAGCTTATAAGGCTTATTTAGTCAAAGAAGGTTTATGAAATGAGAAACAAGGACTATGAATACGTACTAGTATTGCACAGAAAATTGATAGTTAATCTTCTAATGTAATCTTTTAATGTAATCTTTTAATGTAATCATATAAAATAGTAGATATGTAAAAAGGGAACTTCATTAATTTTTAATTTTCTAATAGATAAATATTTTATCAATATTTCCGATTATAAATTTAAATTATGCATTTTTAAATATATAAATTTATAAATACATGGAAAGAATTTTTTTTAGAGTTTACGCTGAAAATATGATAGTCGTGGGACAATATTATATGTCGAGGAATTTTAATGTAAATCTCTCATTCATAATAAAACTACAATAAAGTATAACACTGAAAAAAATTTCTGGTTGAAAATGGACGAATCCAGAAATTTCTGATTAAATTTATTAGAATTCGAGAGATAACTGGAGTTCTTATTGATATAATATTTCTGGTAAAATCTGTTAGAATTCTTTTTTTATTCTTATTTTTTACCAGAATAATTATATTAATGAGAATTCTAGTTATCTCAACTAGAATTCTAATAAACATAATCAGAAAATTCTGATTCGTCCAGAATTACTGTTTAATCCAACCAGATCATTTTTCTCAGAGTAAGTTTGATTAATTTCTGAAGTGTATAGTAAAAATCTTTAAAATATTGTATTGTACCACAACTATATTTTTAGAGTAAATTTTAAAAGATTTTAAAAATTTCTCTGCACTCTCCGCGTAGAATTATTAATTACATTTTTTATCTTAATTCATGAAAAATATTTATAGTAAATACTTGTAAATATTTAAATAATTTATATTCTTTTTTATTCATATATTTGCATATATATTTTCCAGGCATGGTTTCTCATAATATTATTTATAATAGTTTAGTGTTTGCATGATTCGAAATGGTAAAACGTGGTTTAAATATAACATGTTAAGTTGAATCAGTGTAAATAGCTTTGACACCACAAAAAACCCATATTTAAGTTAGAAAAGTATATGTTATGTTGTACAAACTGTTGATTGCCCTAAGATAATAGCGTAATGCATTATCTTTTACATTAATTACTGAGTCGCTTATGGGTTAACGCACGTGCCATGTGATAATAGCACGAAACTAGTAAAATGTTGCCTTATCATTAGCGTCACTGCCGTAACAGCAAGACACCATTTATGGCGTGCAACAATTCCTCGTGACGTTAGTGCTTTATCATTTACAGCCAAACTCCTTAATCACATTTTGTTAGAATGTAATATATTGTACCGTGCTCGACATTTTCCAACTTTTGTAGGAACATTACATAATGCAAACGACGTTCGTTACAGAATTGCAAAGTATTATATAAACAAAGTTAATAACTTGAATATTATCGACTCAGGTAATTAAATTAATATAATTTTAATCAAATAATTTTTACTCAATTGCATTAAATCTCTGATTCAATTAAGTTTCTCGATAAATTATAAAGATACTAAAAAATAAGTTTCAATTTTAAGGTTTTCTGCTTTCATAATATTACATAATACATTGCAAACTTTGAACAATTTTTGAGATTTGTTTTGCTGGAAGAATTTATTTGTTATTCAAAAATAAATTGATATCCACACTTGCTACAGTGTGCCAATATAATTGATATATAGTCATGTTGTATGTAGGGAAGTGATCAATCTTAACGCGACTATATCCAGGTTTAACGCGACTATAACTTAGCAATGTTACATATGAAAATGTCTTAGCTAATGTTGCACAAATGCGCTACAATTTGTTGCTTATGTAAAATGCAATTGTGTATGCATGATGAAGCAATGACAACTACTGTACACATTTTAGAAAGCGCTTAAAGTCATTGTGCACAAAATATCTATGTCGATATTGCCATGTTATAAAGAGGAGGTCATCTTAGAGATAGCGTAAAAGCAACATTGTGAATCTTATCGCTATCGTTAAATTTCTGAACTATAATTTGCATAAAGTAGAACGGCCCTGAGTTCGGCACGTGTAGCTTATAAAATATAAATGGAAAATTTTTATCGTTTCTTCACTCCCCTCTGCAAAGTATCCTTGCGAAGAAAAGCGGACGATACATATGTCTCTAGCACATGTGCCTTTTTTTATATTCGGTAAAACGTGTTCAGAATAGTTACTTGTAATTTGATTTCTTTATGTCACATCCGATATTTGATATAGTATATTATTTTTAATGGAAAAAATTCAAAATTATGTGAACGTTTTACAGATTCATATATTTAAATCAATTATTTTATCAAATTTGCGTTAAAGCTAAAAAAAATATTTAATCTAATATAGTGGTACGCGAATTGTAGGTCATAATTTTTTGAGATATCATAAAAATTAGGGGAATTGCAAAATTGTTTCCCCTTTTGTATGTATTAATATGCAATTTATTTTAATGTATGAAAACTATATGTTAAAATATAAAAAAGTCAAATTTTATATATATATATATATATATAAATTAAGGAGATTAATTTTTTTATAATTATCTTTATATTAGTCTTTATTTATACGAATATTTAAAAAATTAATGAATTATATCAAATATCTGTTTTAGAAAAAGAACAAAATTTACTCATTACTGATTTAATATATTTATGATATTTGGCGAAATTTAAATTTGTATTTGTGAAGCTCAGTTTCTCTAATTAAATTCTATTGATTCTAAATGAAACTTGTTTCTTAAGCAAAAATGTTTTCAACGTTGTTTCTTCGCAGCACATACAGTGTCCCTTGGCACAGCCATATACGGTGAAAAATAATAATTTTACGACGAAACAGACCGCCGTCACAGTGTTTCACGATTGTACCAGTCGTAAGATCACGCGCCGCTTGATTACGAGACACATTTCCAGCGCGATAGCTTAGGTGCGTGCATTATGCGTGTGCGCGTGGCGTACAATATAAGCGTGCTCACAATTGTCACGGAAATAGGTCGTCAAGTGTTAAGACCATGGTCGTAGGTAAATGTACGCCGAGAGAGAAGAAAGAGAAAAGAATTACACAGTTTGCCTACCTTCTTTTCAGTTGGGTCAGACATTTGGATACTTTAAGTCTATTCTGTAAATTGCGTAAGCGATTTTGGTTGCAAGAATGTAAATGATTAGTTGTAAGAATTGACTAATTACAATCCTCATATTTTAACTCATCCTCCTATTTTCCTCATATTTGACTGATTAATTCTTACAACTACAACCTTTACAACATTGCTTACGCATTGTATAATAGTTTGGGCTTCACTCGTTCGCGTTCAACGATTGCTCCAGAAATATTTCGTTTCTTCAATCAATTAAGCCGAATTTATACCTACTGCCTAATTCTATTAATTTGCATAAATCATCCGGAAAATAATACGTAAAAGAAATGAGAGTTGATCTCTAATTCAATTAATCAATTACTCAATTTTGGAACATAACTCTTTAAATTTCACTTAATGTAATATAGATACAGTTCTTTCAAAATCAGTTACTTGTATAATAACATAATTATAAATTTTAGTACATAAATACTGCAGGGAATTTAATTTTTGTATACAGATAAAATGCTCTCTTGAACTTCTAAATAAATGTTTAATCGATTTGTATATTTCACCATAAATAATAATTTAGTCTAGATGACTTTTTAAAAATCGATTGCATTAGAAAATATTTTCCTTTGTAAAAATCCAAATTTACAAACTAAATGTAATAGGCATAATAATTTATAGGTATAATAATTTATTAAGTGTATAATATGATAAAATTAGTATATCAATACAGTTATAAGATAAAGTAGGATAATTTTGATGGATTAACAGAAATTCGTAAATTATATAAAAGATTGAAGTTGCATATTGTACGCAATAGTATTTGAATACACTATGCGAATACACTATGCGAACCTCAATCTTTTATACAATTTGAAAATTTCAGTTAACTTATTCAAATTACCCAACTTTAATTATTACTTTATAAAATACTTAATTTTATAAAATATAAAGGAAAAAGTTTATTATAAAAGGAAAATTTCTATCTGTAAATTGTGAAAAAATTTTGTATTTCCCAATTTTATACTTTTTTGATTATTTTTATTATGTTCACGAATTAACAAATTCAACAAACGCAACTCGCAAGCCACCGCTCTCGTGGTCGTTAGAAGCGACGATTGCTGTCGGAATAAAAGTACGTGAGACTATCGTGCGCCTAAAGTGGGTCAGAGAGCTGACTGGGCCGATGTTGAAAAGAATCGAGGGACGAAATGGGTCAACGCCGGAAACGCGATGTCGAAACGAATCGCGCGTCTAGCCGCGCGCTTTCTTCGCGACCTTCCTTCTTGTCTATAAATACGCTTACGTGCGTGCCTATACACGCACACGAGAGAAAACGCGTGTATAGTACGCGCGAGCTTATATGAGCGTGAGATGTTTCTGGGAAATAGGTCGATGACAAACGCGAGGGTTACGTATTTTTCGGCAGCCGAGGTACCGGCAAATTTCCGCACGATAAAGATCACTATGTATGAAATTTAGAGTTCACATATGTCCCTAAAGTCCAATTTAGAGCGGATGTAGATAGCCTAAAAGTAGTTCCCTTTAAAAGCTTAGCTATGAAAAAACGTTTTATTTCATTATTTTTATATTAGTATCTTATTAATATTATAATATTATTATTTATATAATTTTCGCTGAATTATGGAATATTAATTATTATAGATTATAAACGAGAATTACTGTTATTTAAGGTTATTTTATTATAATTGGATAAAACAATTTATCAGAATAGTCAAAAATAGAATACATAGAAATATAAATAAAAAAAATTTATAATAAAACAAAAACATAAACCGGAGTATATAAATCACACGCAAGGTCTTTTTCGCGCAACAAATAGATTCAAATTTTATTATAATTAAATATATAGATACGTTTTTCGGCCATAATTAGGTCATCATCAATAATTTACAAAAATTCCCTAATAATATAACAATATAAAGACTAAAATATAAGGGGACGTAGGAGTCGGCGTGGTAATCAGTGCGCAAGTATAATAATGGAAATGTTTATATATCCATTTTGAATATAAAGTAAAGTAAAGTATAAAATATAAAATATAAAAAGTCTGTACGGATTTTACCAACTTTTTATACTTTACATTAAAAATGGACATATAAACATATCGCATCGATTACCGAATCCTACTTTCTCTTATATTTTAATCATTATATTGTTAAATATCAAGGAATCCTTCGATATTAATTGTTATTTTAATAATATAAATCTATCGCAATGTGACTACTTTATTAAAATAATCCATTAACATATAAGTGTCCGCGATGATTTAAAAGACGCATGTATAGCATACTTTTCTAATGTAAGTTGAAAGTTGATTTCTGCATTACATTGTCTAGCATTGATAATCATCACCCAAAAACTTTACATAACATGTTCTTACGAAAGCGATCAATACACATCACAGGAATCTCAATTTTTATAAAAATTATAATCAAAAATGTCATTCAATATTAAAATTAAATAAAATAAACGTAGAAATTACGTATTTCTTTTACACTGAAATTTTGGAATTTAGAATATCCATGAATCTGCGTTTCTGTTGCATAGAATCACATTCGATTACTTTTTCAATCTCTAAAAAAATGTAAGGAATTTTTATAACGCACCCGCGAATGAGTTCAATAGTGTGTAAAAACAATCCAAGAGTCCTCAGTCATTTAGAAAATTGTAATGCCGTAATCATGCTGAAAATGTTACATTTTTATTAACTAGGAGCGACATTGTTTCTCTCCCCTTAATACGTAACGAATATCGTTACACAACGCTTGGGTGATATTATTAGTGACCCGCCTGGATGATTGCTCGGCAGCTGCCTTTGCCAAATGGTCAAACGGTCTAGGCGCTTTCTTCCCGACCTTCCTCATCTATAAATACGCGTGTGAGCTTACGCGAGTGCGTTTATGCAATTGTAAGACGAGAAATAGGTCAGACCAATGCGATCTTGTTTCATTTTTTCTCAATCGACGACATTTTTCCGATTTCTTGACGAAGACCGATATGTTTCACTAGCGATCGTTTTCTATAATATACGCAATATCGAAATAATTTTAAATCAAGATAAATGTTAGATTATAGGTATCTCTACGTTCTATGAATACTTTCCCATACATTTAGATTCTTGAAATATTTTACTTTCTGCATCACTTAAGATCATTAATATATTTTTTTTTTAATGATTTTTTCTATTTCTTTTCTCTTTAAAGACGAAATTAATTTTTTATTGCTCTTGGTCTAATTCGATCGCAATAAATTGTGATATTAATAATAATGAGAATGTTGAAACAATGAAATATTGTTTCTTATATCTTAAATGTATGTAAAAAACCGTGTATATTCATTAAAATCATTATAAGCTAACATTATCGTAATGTTTGAAATGCTATTATTGAAGAAATAGTTCATATATTAACAAAAAAAAAAAAATTCCACTAGTATCAATAAATGCTTGGTCAAGTATTGATAAAGAAGTCACTTGATGAGAAAACAGATCGGCGGAGGTCTATGGGCCGAGGAAAATTGGGGTCGCAACGTGCTTTCTTCTTGGCCTTCCACCTTCCTTGACTTCTACTTATACTTCATCTTCGTCGTTTCTATAAATAGTTGCTTGCACGCGCTTACGCTTGTGCACGTCGACTGCGTGAACCGAGGGACACGCGTATTCACGCACTGTGCACGATTGCGACAGACCGCCTGATTATATGACAGGGCCGTATACGTACAGTGTTCGTAAGAGAAAACATTTCTTCCTTATTTCCGTCACCTTATTTTTCTGCTTATCTCTTGGAGTTTCAGAATGTAGCAACAAGTAAACATCATAAAAAATACTCGGTTAATACAACACGATGTGCTTCAGCTTCATTTACACAGCTAGGTTTCCAATCTCTGAAGTGTTTTACATGAAAGAAATAACGAATAATGTTTAATTTCTCAGTCCTTGGACTTCTATTCACAAGCAGCCTCTCTATACGTTTTAAAAATGGGCTCTTTAATTGCAACTGATGCTATCGGTATCAATGTTACGATAGCAAGCGTTCAATAATTCTAGTTAATTTGAATATAGTATTCAATGCAGAGTATTACACGAGGGTGCAGTCGTCATTATGTCACTACGAGATCGACGCGAGAACTTCGAGGCCGACCTTAACTCTCGTCTTGAAACGAGAACATCGTTTCTAAATGCGTCGCGCACGACACTCTTTGGGCCGTGTTAGCGTTGCTGCGAGCAATAACAAAATACGGTAAAACATGATCCCTAGCGAGTATGTTTTTTTTTAACTCAACCTGATCGATCTATAAAATGTCTTTTTATACCGTTAAGCCATGTTTTTGTTCTTATAAACTAAAGTAAATTTACATACAAAGTTATGGATAACTCGAGTCTTGTAAAAAATATTGTAGTTAAAATATACTTCAATCATCAGGAAGTCGACATCAAACTTTGTGAAGATTATCGCTTGGAATTATGTGTAAATAGAAAGAGCATATCTATAATGGCTATTTACATACAATTAGTCATATTAGGAACATTTTATATTCATTCACGTCGTTCGCGTTAAAATTATGCTCCATAATCTTTTTCCCTTCCTTGGGAATGATCATCAGTGAAATGCCTAATACCGAAGTTAACGCTGGCGGCAAGTATATAATAAGTGTGGCCACTATTATTTCGACACGGCTCCCCGCAACCGACTGATCCTTCCCTTCTCTTTGCGCAGTGCAGACCCCGCTTACCCGCTTATGTAATTTTCTCAACTGCCGGAGTGCTGTGAGTGCCGACGAAACGAAATTGAAAGTAAAGTAAAGTAACCAAACGTTCCCTATGGCACAGTGTTTCAAGCCATCATTGAAAGACGGTGAGAAGCTTGACCACGAGTAAAAGGAGAGGAGATATGGCGTGGAAGCTTGGCGAAGGTAGATTTTGTTAAGGTGGGAAGTGAGAAGGTGGAAGGCTTCCTGCCCTCCTCATCGGGAAGTAGCCGCAGAGGAAACGGCACTCTCTTTTTACGTGCACGAACAAACATAACCTGGTGAATGGTAGCGCCCTGACCATTTTTGTAAATAACGCACCGGTGCCCATTAAATTCTAAAGCTAATTAACCCCTTAGGTGCTACGTTTCTATCTGTTCGAAAGAATAATCTTAATTTTCCGCAAATTATTCTTTGTTAAATATTTAAGAAACTTTTTAGGAATTAATTATTTTAAAAGGACACAACAAAATTTTTTTACTAATTTTTGTACTGATTAAAGAATTTTTAATATTTTACACTAGTTTAAAAGAACGTTAATATCTAAATGTCTGATATATTAATATCTAAAATGTGTAATCTTTAATTATGTTAAATCAGAAAAATTTGTGTAATAGTCATTCAATTATCAAATAAATAATAAAAATATGATTAAAATTTAACATTTAACAGGATTATAAACGACGTTGATTTTTCACGAAACAGATTTTTCTTAAGCTGTAAATTTGGGATATTCTATCATTTAATCATTTGTGTTTTTCAAAATTAGAAAATTTTAACGAATTGGTGAAGAAGCTCGTATACTACGGTGTCGGCCCGGATTGATTCACGGGAACAATTTATTTTCCCGCGAGTCAGTCACTTGGCCAACCGCTTGGCTAAAAGCCACTTATTGCATCTTAGCAGCCTCTTCCTAACTCTCCGGACCTTGCTCCCATTTCATCGCTCGGTAGTAAAGGAGTAAGAACAATTAGATTCATGCGATATACACGTTCGATACTTCTCACGCGAAAGTAATGGCTATAGTAATAAAATCTATTTCTTCGCCAAATCGATTATTTCTGCGCCATTTAAGTTAATCAATGAATTTATGAGAGAGAGAGAGAGAGAGAGAGAGAGGTAAATTGAAAACATGAAGGAATGTCTTTCTCTAAATATTATTTCTCCCGACAGCACAAAATTTGTAGCAATATTATTGCAAGTTTTGTGCTGTTCGGATTCATTATAAAATATTATTGCAAAAGTAACACTATATTTTCAAAGTATTATAACGATTCTTAAGAGAAAAATTCTACCCTTTCTTTTTTATGTTTCCAACAGATGTTCTTTCAAGAGATACGTAGATACTTAATTTCAGACAATAAGTAAATAACGGATAAATCATAATTTTTTTATTTAGTCTAAAATATATTTCTGGAACAATAAGTGTGACCGTGTTGACAAGATCAAATGGCAAAAATTACATATTCTAAGACGATTTCATTGTTTCTGATTGAGTGTGTTTTTCCAGCAAGGATACAATCAGACATAATGTAACACAATGAATCATTACATCCTTGTTGTTTGCCTACATTAAACGAGAATAAAATGATTCATAGTATTACACAGTATCTGTCTGTGTCCTTGTTGGAAAATGCCATGATACACGCAACCCGTTTCTCTTTTTTTTATTGTCGTCGCGGCGCCCTTATAACGTTCGCGTCGAAGGCCAATTTCTATTTCTCTTTGAGAAACTTGAAAACAAGAGAAACGTCGGTCCTTCGTTTCAGTCGATTGATCGGCAAAAAATCGACTATAAAAAATCAACTAAAGAAAAGAGTCTAGGATCGCGTGAGTGAAAATCGTCTTAGTTAACGCGGTTTCCTTGAGTAAAGTGAGCAAATAGAATAAAAAAAAGAAAGAAAAATAGAGCAAGAATTCTAAAATTCAGGCAACTTCCTGAAACTATTTTAAATGCTTTTAGAAGAAAGAAAATACAAAGATGAAGGAACGAGGAAATGTATGGAAGATGTTTGCGCGTTATAAAAACTCATAATCTCGGCATTGTGACTAGGCAACGGAATAATTTTCAAGCAACCGCTCGTAATAAATGCCTCGTAAACGCCTCATAATATATAGTCTTGCTGCCTATCCTAGTCGATTTTTGAAGAAGGCACAGAAAAGATGTGAGATTGATGAACGTTTTTCCAGCCCATCCATCAAGATGACACCTATCTTTTCCGCTATTGGTTCCATCGTCGAAATCGTGATCCTGAAACTTTTATGAGTGATACAGTTTTCGAAATCAACTTTTATCGCCGACCTTCAGTATTATATTCACAAAATGTTTCCTGCAGTTCTTCTAGCACACATAAAATAAATGATTTACAGATTCTTTCGTTGCATAATAGAATGCAATCTAAACTAGGAAATAAAAATTTGCCATCCTCAACTCGGGAAAAAGGCGAGTAGATGAAGAAAACATTATTTTTTATATCTAACATTTAAAAGAAAATCGATATACTATAATATTACATTTATAACGCCAAGTTTCTGTCACATATTTTTTTCTAAAAATAGCAATATGTAGGATAGTAAAGTTTATCATTTTGTTTAAAAAGACTTCTGTACATTTATAATTCAACGAAAGTTAATATTTATATTAATTTATTTTTCTTAAAAATGTATAGGTTTTATATTTATCTGTTTAAATTTATCTGTTTATCTGTTTGGAAAATTAATAAAACGCATTAAACTTAAATTGTTTTCTATGATATAATACAAGTGTAAATATAAATTTCTTTCGAAGAAGTGATAACCATGAGACATAAGTTGATAACATGTGAAGAGCAATTATCGCCGTTAAACACGCAGCGCTCCTCGTTTATTAACTTTCTATGTTTTGAAACTTCGACGTAATCATCCCGTGAGTTATCTAATATTTACTGCTTTTACATCCAATTGTATTGGAAAAGATTACATAAGCAAAAGTTGGACTAAAAAATGCGCTTCTCTCTCTTTCTCTCTAGCTATCTATTTCTGTCTCGATCTCTCATTTTCTCTTTCGCGCTCTTTGCCGAGACTCTACTCATGGGTTACCACAAACGTCATTTATGGTCACTTCTAAGTTGGCCGAGGCTAGTTTCGATCTCAGATGGTTCTTTAGTATCTATACTTCGTTTCACCTATCTGTCCGTCCAAGGCTGTAACTTTGTCGCACGTTGTTTCTCAAGATGTGAATGCTTGACCCTTCCCTCGTTTCTGTCATTCATGTGATAACTCAACATGTGTAACTTTACTAATAATGTCATGATACGGCTTGAAAATTGAGTATTTTTAACTGCTTATAATCGATGGAAAATGCGTTCATTTCCTAAACTTTATAGTTGCGTCAAAATTCCTCTTTCCATTTTCCCTTATTGTATTATGTTTTTCAATTTAAATGATATAAAATAAAACTCAACAATGTTACGTTTTATATTGTTAATATAAGATCATGTAAACAAATTTCACGAGAATTAAGTGGCGCTTGATAGCGTCATTTATCATAGAGAAAAAATTAATACAAATGATTTGTAGCTTTTATATTTTTGATTAGCACATAGCGGAATACCTACTTTTGATAATTATTTTGTTTCTTAAGTAGGAAATCAGTGAAAAAAAGAGCATTAATATAAATCCGTCGTGACGGATTGGTTCTCTGTACGTAAAACGTTTCTCACATTTCTTTCCCATTCATTGATGCTTCGATAACCACCAAGTTCTAACTAGAAACCAATGTGAAATTATGTCGAGGTAACTTATCCAGATGTCATTCGACTTTTCATCGTTACGAGGTTATTATTATGATGAAACGAGCTGCGACGGTAGAAACGAAAGATAATGTGTAACTAGATAAAACACGTACTGCGATATAGGGCATTGCACTGCGAGAGCAATGGAAGCGTAAAAGAAGCAGAATTTAATTCGAAATAACGAAGTTTGTTAATTAAATGTAAAGATTTCGAGCCAGCAGAAAGCAATCGATATAAAGCTTATATACTTCGTGCATAAAATGCACGATTTTAATTAGTTTCCTTAAAGAAGAAATCGATCAATATTTCGTGCGATACAATTTTTACAACTACATATAAATATAAGTCTGATAAGATTTTTATTATGATAATACTCTTGAAAAATCTTTTATGCTAAGCCCACTGCAACTTTGAACAAAAATTTATATCTATGAATATATCTATAATACACGTGCAGGCACTCAGATTTTAAACTGGGTCTACTTACAATGCGTCACAAGTGCTATCTACAATCAGTCTTTTTATCTAGCGAACAACACTATATCTCGATCTCGACGCCTTAACGTGTCATATCTTCAGCAACGCAACGTCGTAAAAAACACGAAAGATGATCGATGTAGAAACGAGAAAATCTAAGAAGTACTGATCGATGTGATCCACTCTCTCGTTTCCAGCGGCGCGGCGCGAAGAAAATTGCTCAACGCCCTGTTGACGATAAGCATCCACGACCATTTCATTTCTTCTCTTTATCAGACAAAACTTCAGATGCGGTTACCTACGCAGGCGTTTCAATTTCCGAATGACCTAATTTCGACGCGACGCCGCGTATGCGTGCACGCATGTGCACGCGCGTGCAATTGCTCCAGGCGCCGCGATCTTCCACATTCCTCGACGTTTTCCACGTCTAACAGCGTGATAGCGGACGTCTTATCTTAAGAGGTATTACGGAGAAAGCTAGCGAATTTGGTATCAATCTTTATTTATTGAAAAAAATTCGAAAAAAGAAAAATATGCACCACTCTTTGCACGCCGTTCATGCGTTTATTTCAAGGTTTGATTTTGTAACTGCACATGTTCTTCGTGATGGAAATAACTATTATAGACCGGTCATTTTGTGCGTTTTGCGAATTTGCATATTTACAAAGTAACAAGCAAATAAAGAAATTTTCATAAATCTTGGTCACGCTTTTCTTATCACCACTTAATGTAACGTTAAACGATGCGAAACATTATTGCCATGTTCCGATAATCGCTGCTATTATTATTTCACGTGCGCAGAGTGAGATTACAAAGTTACTTTCGTAGTGTTCTTCGCATTTAATATAAGCCAATATTCTTCGTATGAATATATACATAAAATACAACTCTAATCTTTTTTTATTTTTTATTATGTAGGAATTTTATATATATATATATATATATATATATAAAATACCTATTGTGGCGTACTTACAAAAATTACTGGGCAGATATTGTGTTAAATTGTAAAATTTATATACATTAACACAATATCTGCCTAATTTTTGTAAGTACACCAAGTAAATCAAAAGCTGCTTCTTTAATGAAAACAAGGTGACGTTATGTTTATTTTTCGAGGTTAAATTTGTATGCAAGTTTATGCATATAAATATCCATTGGGAAGTAACGCGAGTTATTTGTAACGATGATATTACTTTTTCTCGTTATTTTTTTTTTTTTTTTTTTTTTTTTTTTTTTTTTTATTTTTCCCCTTTTCTTTTTTTTTTTTGTAATAAAAAAAAAAA
>Ga0157364_1003092_pt1 | contig 15994 bp, 8 predicted proteins | sample AttsexASBM2_FD_111476 | JGI IMG/M metagenome (GOLD analysis project Ga0157364, IMG submission 111476) | Fungus gardens microbial communities from leaf cutter ant in Ribeirão Preto, State of São Paulo, Brazil - Atta sexdens ASBM2 | ecosystem: Host-associated > Fungi > Mycelium > Unclassified ...
ATATATATATATATATATTTCTGTTTTAAGATTAAATCAAATACTTTTCTTCGAATATTAAAAAATGTAAAAAGTTGCAATAAATAGATTTTGGTTTATATTTTAACTAAATTAAAATCCGAAAGCTTATTTCTATTTCTATTGCAAAATAGTTCATATTTGAATATTTGTTATGTTATGATAGTTACGTGCATTGTTGAAACTCACGACACGTACTATTTCACACCTTTTAAATCTTCGGATATTCAATTCTCAAAATTTATGAACGAATTTATATCGTCAATGGTCATACAAATTACACCCGCTTGGTCACGTCGCTAAAATGCTAGTTGTAGTAAATCCGTTATAGTAAATTAAATCAGATGGATCTCACCTTGGACTGACTTTTCTCTAAGTCTTCTAAGATATTGTGGGAGATATTATACAAGTTTTGAACTCCACTTTTGCGCATCCTTTACGAGTGTTCAAGTAGCAATGTACTCTCTTGCTTTCGTATACAACACCAGCAAAAATATTTTTTTCTATAAATAAAAATTTTAGTGTAACAACCAAAATTTAGTTGAAATATATTGAACAAACATTTTTGGTTAAAATGTACCGAACAAAACTGTAATTTTATACGAATTAAATTATTTAATTGGTGTAAATATTTTGTTATTTACAAAGCAAAGAAATCATTTTGCAAATTAAATTTTTGTTATATAAACAAAATATTTGGTTGCTGCTAAAAAATGCCTTAACTGAACAGTTTTGCTGAAGAACATTAAGTTTTTTTCCTAGTGTAGAGTATAAAAGCTCTCAATCTTAATATTTTCTGCGATTCATGTGAGATGTCAAGTGAGACAAAGATGTAATAGTATCAGTCATATTATTCATATTTTTATTATTTGTTTGCTACAGTGCGCAAAGGTAACGTTATTAACCGATGAAGAGAGTACATGAGAATACTCGACTTGCTGCGGAGCAAATTTATGAAGATGGTTACGAGTACAATTTAATGTGCATCTAACTTGATTAATGAATGTGGTTTAATCCTTTCGCGCGCCGACATTATTCTCGTCGGGACTCGTTTGTTTGCTCTCGGAAATGTACTCGCGGACAATCCGTAGCTTCACATCGGCTTTTTTTGTATTTAAAACAAACCAGGGCTCATCTCAGATAGACAGTTGATAAAAAGCAGTTCACGTGCGATTAAATGCCGCCCGGTAAGTGCTCACGCCTGCCGACCACAGCCGAGATCGCATTCTGCATTTGTATGATTAACGTGCAAGCGTGCGGATACTTCACTTATACCGCACTAACAAATGCCCATAATTCTCTACAACGTCACCGTCCTTCGTGATTAATGCGGACTATTAATTGCCGTGCCTTGAAAGTCGGACGGATTTATATTTCGCAAGGGACGTTCCTGCCTCTTTCTGTACGTGAGAGATGCGATTTTCAAACGTATATGAGTCTTGAGTTTATGTACGCGATTGTATGGAGCCCGAAGTCGAGTTTTATCAGAAATTGGTAAATCAACTGTTAGGCAAACTATATAAATTTAGTGTAGAACTTTTCGAGAAAATGTATACAGAATTGTTCCATTTTATCAATTCATACATGTTTAAACATCTGCATAGCTGGCCCTTCTCTTATTTAACCAAATCTTAATGAATAAATATATAATGAACTATTTATGTGCTCGACCCTTAAAAATCGAAATTGATTGGAAACAGTAGCGCATAAATCGAAAATATATTGCAGAGATAGCGTAATTTTGCAATTTTAAACGACTTAAGGGAATAATATGAGACTGCTCCAAGAGGGAAGTCCCACAAGGGATGCAGTGCAAAAATTGAAATTAAGTGAATGTGAAAGTGCATAAATAGCGCATAAATCTTGTGTATTTGATTTTTCAAATCGATTGTTATTAACACATAGGAAGCTGACTGACAGCCTACTCAGCTCCCCATAAAAATTTTTTTTTTTTTAGCTAAATGAAATGAGCGCAAAAATTTTTTTGTAGATTTTTTTGTAGAGAGCATAAATAGCACATTATTATATAATTTATTTATTAAGATTTGGTTAGTGGGGGAGGGGAGGACTAGTTAGATAGACATCATGTTTAATCATGATAAGCATTGAATAGAATTATAATATAATTAATATTGTATAAATATTGTATAAATAAACGTTATACAAAACAATGTTTGTAAGATTGATTTAAAACAACTCGTCATGAATATATTTTGCAATCTGTATGTATGCAAAATAATTTATAGAGATACTATGTATTCATTAATATGTAATCAATTTGATCAAAATAATAGTAAAGTTATACTTTTGAATGTTTTCAACATCGAGTATAGATACATATTGATATATCTGTTCGGTTGTTACAAAATTTATAATAAAATATTACGCGAATGAAAGTTTTCTACTTCTATGAATCAGTAATCAGTGCAACGACAGTGAATATCAACGAACAAGTTATTTTTGCTCATAAAATATCAGATTTTTATTCATAAAATCGAACAAAGTTACAATGAAATCGCACGAATGAATTTGAAACTAGTCATGTAAATATAAGAAGTTTTACACAGTAACTTTTGAAAAATCTCACTTTGCCTTACAATTTTCATATGTCATATTTCAGACTTTCTTATAACGTATTATGAAAAAATATAATGAAAAATTTTACGTTAATATAAATATCAATGAACAAGAATCGTTATCAAAATAGCCACTGATCTAATTGAAATATTCATATATCTCTTAATATAATTAAACGTGAAAACTTTTTATTACGAACTTAAAAAAATATTCAAATAAATCATGATTCATATACGTGATATTATATCCATATAACGATAAAAATTATAGCAGTAATTTATCCATACAATTTTGTTATTAATGAAAATAATATGTATTATTATTATGAGCAAAAACAGCTGTTCGTATCTAATTATTTTCATCTTTAGCTTTCTCTCTGGATTATACTCATAAATTCGTAGCGATTTAATCTAATGAATAGATTATTGCCAAACTATCGCTTAGAAATTAATTACTAGTTGCATGCGAAATTCACTAATCATTAAATTAATAAAAATAGTTTCAGACTCACGGATACGATGCTGCGATACAAACAGCAGAGTTGGAAATTATATTAAATTGCGAACACTGAATTGTAAAATATAAATATACTAAAGTTATTAGAGTGTCCAAAGTAATTAATATTTTTAAAAATTATTGCGCATATTGATCATTTTGTCTCTTTGAGCAAATATTTAACAAAATAATTATATAATTTTTTAATACTAATTCTTTTTAAACAATCTTTTATAATATTTTGCAAAATTGTATAAATAAAGGATTTTTTAACTTTTCTAATTAAATGAAAATAAAAGATTAATATTCTGTGAAATTAATGAATAATACACATCAATAATAAATTATACTCACCCCTATGTTGCTCTGCTGTCGCCCGATGCCTCCCAGTCTTCGTGTTCTAACAAGTTCCATTATACACGCATAACACACTCATGAAAATAGGCGATTAATTACACTTACGAAAATGCAGTTAATTATAATACATGAATTAATTAATAGAATATGATAATTGCGTGACACTTTACACGGCACTCCCGAGATTAACACAAATTAAGATAACAAAATCAACGCGAATAGGACTAATATAATAAACTCTCGTTTATGCGCATTTAATATGTAACTAATTAATTATAAATGGACATATGTGATGGCTGTCTGTTGCATGAATTCAATATGATGACTTGTCTATGTTCCCAATCTGAAACGATACGAAAATTATGTATAAATTATGTATTTAAACTTAATATTTTTAATATTTAAAATACATTTAATCCAAACGTTAAAAAAATCATTTCTAGAAAATATAGCAATTGAAAACATAGTAGAACAATAATTTCTAATTTTTTATTCTTCTTGTCGTTTCAATTTGATTTCAAACAAGCACATTGCACGATATCTCTTTCAGTAAATAGTCGTTGCTGTAATACACTTATAAATTATTAAATTAATTAGTCATCCGAAGCTAATTATTCACGAAGAATAGTCGCGTGAATGAAGATAATATATGGAGTAACTGATATCGCTATCTGTGTTTGAAGATCGGTCTATGAATGATAGCGTCACGTCCCCATACCACGCGCTGTGTCACGTCATCCTTGTAAACAATGCAACGCATCGGTATACAACACAACAAAATCAAAGCCGCCTACTTGTTATCGTTACAAATTACGTTGACATTTTAAAAAACATATTTCATTTTAGATTAATTTCGACATACTATTATCATACATTATATCTAATATAGGTATTTTAATCTGCTTTATTTTTTTATCTAACATATACATATTCCAGATAGCACAGAGAATTAAAAAAAACTCAGTCATATGATCAGTCATATGATCCTGAATTTATTTTCTAAAAATTTTCTGAAAAGAATTTTTTGCATCTAAAAATAAGTTCAAAGATGATAACATATGTTTGAATTTTTTAAAATTCTGTTTTATCTATGTTTAAATAAAAAATATAAAAATTCTTATTATTTGAAATTCGATATAGATACTCATGCATTGATGAAAGATTAATTACAATCGCGTATGTTCTAATTAATGGAATATGACTATTGCGTGAGATTTTGCGTGGCTCTTTGGATATTAATCATATGTAATGCGTAATCTCACTAATAAAAATATTATATTGAAATTAAAGAATAAACGCAAGTAGTAAAAGATGTAATATAACATTTCAGTTTAAGTTTAATTACTGGTTTAATAATTAAAAGAAAAATTGTGTAAAATATATTAGAATTTATGTATTACTGGAAAAAATTATTGCCCGTGAATATCGTAACTTATCTATAATAATTTATTTTTAATAAAAAAGATAATGCGATTTATAATTCCCTTTTCGTTTTGATTTCGTGGTTTTGAAAAGATAAATTGCGAAATACTTTGATAGATCATCTTTTCGAAACGTCTCGTTACATTGCGAGAATTATCGAATTATCACGTGATGTGACAATTGTTACTGATAATCGTAAGAATGATCTTTTCTCGTTTACTTATCGCGTTTCAGAGAATAATACGAAACGATTCGTACTACTACCTGTTCATTCAAGCATCATGGAGAAAATAACAGAACGACGATTCTGCATATGTACCTATATACACTATACACATACTATATGTACGCTATAACACAAACATCAAAATCGCGCGCGTAAACGAATAGTTACCGTTACGAAATATGTAATGTTAGTATGAATATTCTACAAAACATTATCGTTTAATAGAATATTCATGTGAATATTCGATTTCTCTCCTATATTAAATTTGTTTCCATGTATAGTTTAAGCATTGTGTGTTATGTATAATGTCTATTTGAAGAATAATATTTTGTATATGAATGTTCGGTTATTTGGTTAACCGCAAAGCCTGTTGCTGCACTTTGCGCGTTACACGTCAACTACAAACACGTGAATTAACAATTGCTGGGCTATTTAGAGATAGTCTAAAGCGGAGACAGACTAAGAGGGATCGAGGTTGCGATAGTTTGACGGAGGGTAGATTGCGGCGTGTGGCACAAACAGGAATTAACCTCAACAATTATGCGGCCCTTTGTGGCTAGCAAGGTCAATATCAGTTCCCTACTCCATGTCTCTGCTCATCCATAAGCTTGCATTACCGTTTGGTTAAGCCAGTAAAGTACATGGACCGCGGAGTGTATTAAGATGATCGATTCTATGCTCCAATAGTAACATAATCCTCGTTTGCTCGCATAAATTAGCATATATTTCTAAATGCTGGCGGTCGGTTTCAGCAATCTCATTTAATAAAGGAAATAGGCAACGATCTATGTGACTATGTGATAACTAATTTGTTACATACGTAGAGAGAGAGAAAGAGAGATAAAAAGTTAGAGAGAGAAAGGGAGAAAGAAAGAAGATGCGATTTTTAATCATAAATACTATAATTGAATACAGTTAATAATATTAGTTTAATCAACTTTACATATATATAATTATTTTTGTATTAAATTCACTATTCGAATACTTCATTAAATATTATGATGTGTATAAAGAATTTAAAAAAATTAAATTTGCTTTATTATAATAGCCAACTGATATCACAAAAGTACAACGAATCCATATTAATTTCCCTTTGTTAAAGTAAAATTCATTATGTGTGAGCCAACTTACTCAACTGACACGTTCATACATATGCGAACTAACGCGAAACCTGACACAACGGTGCGTCAAGATGCTTATTGTGTCGCGTGTATATTCTTCCGACCCTTGGGTACCACAATGTTTGTCTCCATCAGGCAAGCCAAGGATCGTTTATATAGCTGGGTACATGGGTATGTTAGATAACGTCGCGAAAATAAATGTCAGTAGTGAATCTGTTGTGGTGTGAACATTTCTGGCAAACTAAACTCGCGACTGCGTTTGTCTATGCTCATTTATCTTTTATCATGCAGTATTAAAAGAGAAAAAGTAAACTCGTTGAGAATTGCATACATATATATAATTTTCCCAATTTCATAATTTTTTTATTCTTTAACATTTCAGAGCTGTCTTCTTCTCAATATAAAAATTGAATCGTGCTTGTTGTATCTTTTCTCATTTCTTTCTTTTAATATTTAATATTAAATAAAAATAGCATGTAAAAATATTAAGATATTTAATATTAATTAATTTCGAATATAAAAGTTAATTGATTAATGTTGAAATATCATATACTGTTTTATCATTCAATTTTTATTTAACTAACAAAATTTGTAAGACTTCATATTCTATTGTTGCATTAAACATGCTTTAAAGTTAGATCATCTGAGAGTTTATGTTTCATAAGATTTCGCAATAGCCCTCATCAGAGTTTTACGAGCCATCGTACGAAACATGTTTCCGTAAACCTACCATCTATAACATCGTTGTCCACGCATCTGCCCATTCATCTGATATCCAATAACGGGATATAAGATGATTCTAAAGGATCAGTACTTACAGCATATTTCTCGTTTTCTCTTTTATATGAACAACTAAATTAATAGTGTGAAGTGGCCTGCACATATGCTAATACAATATTATAAAAATAAAATACAATATTATAAAAATATTTATACTAAGTATATAAAATATTTGTAAGTATATAAAATATTATTTGTAAGTATATAAAATATTTATTGTATAAATATTTTCTAAAATGTTACCCACGTTTTATAAGATGCAAATTTAAGCTTTTGCAACTTTAACCTTTTCAATCTTCTAAGCTTCTTAGCTTGTACATTAATTGCTAATTCTATAATATAAATATTTTGCATTGACTTAAACTCTCAATATATTATCCACGGCTTAAAATGACTTAAATAAGAAATTGACCGTTAGCTTGGCAGCTAGTGGCTAGCAACGTAATTGTTAAACGGTTCACGCTGCGTAAGATTAATTGCCGCAATCTATGGCAGCAACGATTAATCGTTACAATTTACCTAAAATTTTCGGGAATGGAGGCGATTCATGCGAACGGCAGCTCAGAATATTGAATATTGAATTGCTAACGTCGTAATTCATACGCATGATTCAATCTTTCCTACTTAATGATCTATTACCAAGAAGCTAACTGCTAGCATTATTATTCACCATAAATCTGAATTTGCAAATTAACACGAATTGTTTATACGTGTTGTTTTAAAATTTTTACATTAATTCTTGAAAAAAATTAATTTCATTTTTTTAGATTAAGCTAAATCGGATTTAATTCCCTTGCATTAAACAAACAAATTTAATTTAAATTATATATGAATTCAGATTTTTCAAATTTTATCTTTTCGTTCCTATTATAAATTATATATTAGCAAATCATAATTTTTTCACTTGCAAAAGTCTTGACTTCTAACATTATTTTCGATGATATTAAAGGATTATAATTATCATACGAACGTTACAGTCCATCTAATAAAAATAGTATGATTAAATTTGTACAGTATTATTGATTAACAGATACAGCGTATATCCAATAATTAGGTATCTCATTAAATTTAATGTGAGAAATTACCTATATTACTCCGTTTAATTGCAGCACTTATAGGATTTGGTAATAAGCATGTTCGATAAAATAAACAATATTTCTAGCTCAAAACTGGAATAACATAACGAATCTTCGTGGTGTTTTTACCATAAGTATCACATTAGGCTAATGTCTCTCAGTAATGATAATGAGTACGAATTACTTTTATCGATTTAGTACAATGTCTTCCGATGGAATAACTTTTCCTCAGTAATTTGCATCCAGAAGTCTAACATTTTGGTATTGCTCAAGCTGTGCAAATATGATGCTTGCATAAGATTTGCATTTCATTTCAAAGCTATTATTGCTTATAAGCTTTCCTTTTTCAATTAGACAAACATAACAAAAGATATTATAATATTACAGTATAATCATTTTCTGTTTCTTCTGTGAGAAATAATATCAAAAATTCTTACACACATATAATAGTGATAAAAAATGCATAAATTGCATTTATTATGACTTTATTAAATTACATTTAATATTATTTAAGACAGACAAATATTATATAAATTGCAAATCATATATCTTATTTTTTTAATTTACTGTAAGAAGACGAGCAATTATAGCAGCAAGATAATTTTAAAAATAATAACTCTAAAAATTAACCTTCGTAATATTATAATATTAAAAGTATTGAAATCGCATTAACGATTTATGTTACGGCGTTTGTCATAATATTTAATATTTTTATTAAGACAAGTTTATTTTTCAATATTTTAAGATGTCATTTTATGGTTCAATAATATAAGAAAGAAAAATCAAACATTCAGTATAGGATATTTGCTCTTCTCTCCTCAAGCCACAGAACAGGGTCGACCGTTATTGTTCTAAGATATCGATAAAATTTTCTCAATAAGGTACTCATGCGCGAAACACATCTCACGATCGGACGACAACGAGAGAAAGAACCTCGGATAGAACGGTATCGAGCATCTATACTTGATGAGAGGAAGCTATACGACGTATCTACTCTCCATCATATAACACGCCATACCTTATATTCTTCATCATTTTAATATTCTCTCGCGTTCTGATTCTTCGGTGGACGTATATTTTATTCCGGATCGGCACGAATCACGTTTCGCCTTTCAACGTTGAGCATATCCATCTTACGATAACATATTCCGGCGATATGGAGATTCTTATGTAAAACATCTCCTCGAACGTTACACGGATTCGTTTTCGAGAGTAGTGTCACGATGCCAGAGGGATGCACACCCGAATAAGGATTGGCACCTAAATGAGATGAACTATCACGAGAGATAACACTATTGAACATAATACGTTTTAAGAGTTATTTTTGTACGCTGAACTTGTCAGTGTAAAAAACACGGTTATTTTTAAATCCATTACGAAGTCAAGATTAATTACGGAAGGCTAAGCTAGGAAAATATTTTGTAAATCTCTTGCAAGAAAATAACATTGTGTAAATATCCGGTACCTATTATTGGAAATAATGCAGAATAGCATGTATAGTAACTTTAAATAAAATATTTTGATACATATTTTCATACTTGCACAATCATAATGTATTATCGATTGTTATCTATCTATGTATAATTTCATAGTATATTGTAATATTCATGAATGTAATTATGTAGAAATAATTATTTATATCAAATATAGACATGTATAGGATATACATATTTATATAGGAAATTTGAAAACGGAATCGACGTTGTGAAATTATGAACATACTATGTAATATTGTATGTCATTAATTAATAATTTATTACATCGAAATGTCAAAAAAGGTTTGTATGATGTTTTACAATTTATACAATTTATACACTCATAAATTTAATATTGATATTATTTTTATTGATATTTTATTGATATTTAATATTAATATTATTCACGTACCTTTAATAAGAGAAAAATATATGCATATTAAATAATTTATATTGTATATCTTTCATTGAAAGAGTAAGACTTTGAATACAAAAGTGATATATCAATTTTTTGGAGCAATAAAGGGAATTGACCATTCGGATTTTTCCGTGAGGTTTTATAGCATATTTGTATCTTGAAAATCCTATCTCGCGTATTGCATTCATGATGCTGCGTGTTGTACGTAACCCAAGTGTCGTTTGAGGTGCAGGTCAGTAGTAAAAGCATTTACGTCGGCAATATTGCAGCAGTTGGACGGACGAAACTTCGATCGATGTTCCTCGCCATCCAGCGACGATAGTTCGATATCTTATATGAGGTATTCTAGATACTTTCTTTTATTCGCGGAAATGACTTCTGAGTTATAAATGATTGAATTAAAGGACATTGACTTTTGCGAGTACAAAATGTATAATAAAAATCGTATTTTTCAATTCATTTCAGGTTATAATTTAAGTTAAAGTAAAAAAATTTTCATGTAAATTTATAATCCGATAATACATGATATTCGACTGAGTTTTTGTTACAGAAAATCGATTTAAGATCCGAAGGTTTTACATATGCAGGACAGTATTATTCAAGGAAAACGTGAATTTTTTTTAATTAAAAAGTTTAATCATCTACTTTGTGTTAGAAATATAAATAACGAATAAAACAAAGAGATATCGAACATCCATTGTTTTCTGCGTACATATAAAAACCATAAAATAAATTTATTAATAGAAGCCGGTTTTACGGGTTTTGAGCGAGTCGCAGCTTCACTTCGTTACACAGCAAGAATATGATGCGCGGGGTGGCGAGGGTTGAATGCAACGGGATGGTGTAGTTTATTGCATGGGCGGAGGAATTCGAAACTACGTCATTGTTCGCGAGTGTTCTCAACTTTGTGCCCGCGTGTTCTAGATCCTACGTTTACGCAATAACACATACGCAATAACCACGTACATAAAACACGTCGAGTTTTGTAAAATTATATTGATTCAGGTGAAAATTCATTCTATAGGCATTTTTGAGAAAATGATACAGGATATACTAAAACATATATACGGTCATTATTAATCATAAAATAATTTAATAGACGGCTTTTATATGAAAATGAATAATTTATATCATTTATATTGCATATTATTTTATAATTTTATTTGATTTCCGAATGAATCTTTCTCGCTATTATGAAAGGGACGGCTGCAAATGTTTGACTGCCTACACTCGAAATTGATTTTATCGTAATATCGATGGACACTACGATATTTTATTTTAAATCGCATGTGACGTGGGATTTATTTTTATATGTCTCTGGCATCATGTTTATATAAGATTTATCGTGAAAGGCCGTGGAAAAGTAATTAATAATTTTGAATGATTGTAGGCTGTAATGTCAGTATCTGGTATTATACTGTCATGCGCCAGACACGTTTTTTAGTGCACACTCCTTCACACTTTATTAAAAAAGTTTTATTGTTTATACTGGTTTATACTTCTTCTTCGTAATAAAAATATGAGTAAAATATATTTCTGATTATTATAGTTTTTGATTATTACAGTTTATTACTTAAAATTAAAAAAGCTTGTATCATTAAAGAGTACCGTTTACATCATTTTTTCATTAAATTTTTAATAAGTGATTGATTGATTGATCACTTTGTCAGCGTAACTAGTTTGCAATGTACATTATCAGCAAGACATTAAATAATTCATAAGAATTGATTTTTTTTAGCGATATAAATCATTATGACACTTAATGATATTTATGTAGTCTCGAAGATTATTATGATGATAGAGACACTTTTAAAAAAACCACATTGAGTTTTTTCTGTCTCTATCATCTTCTGACGATTTTAATAATACTTAATTACTGCATTAATGATTCCTTGTGTAGATGTGTCTTTGCTTCGTAGAATCTTTTCCAATCTAATTCTGTTGCAGCTCTTTGGAATCACGCCATTGTCCTCAGTGATTCTCAATTCGTGTTTTATCAGTCTGTCGCTGTCGTATTTTATCAGTTAATATCGATTTTATCTCCATATTTTTATTTCAATCCCGTGTATCTAACGCGTTCTGTTAAAATCTCTTCATCGTTCAACATGCGTTTGTTATATCGGTATACACGGGATTTTTACATATTGTTTATATGTTTATTAAGGAGAATAGAAAGAAAGAAGTTTTTCAATATTGCTTAAAATATCTAGCTCGTCAAATATCCAAGGAAAGTTTTTGAATTTAACCCTTCTAATCTGTTCAAATTTACTATACGGTCATATTATTTGGGTCAATATGATTAAAATACTAAAAAAAAAATAAAAATAAAACATTTTCGCAAAAAAAAGATTTTATGATAACAGATAAAGTCATCAAATATCAGAGAATAAAGTTTTTCTTAAGAAGAATGGAAAAAGAGAAATCTTTCAATATTACTCGAAATATCCAGCTAATACAGTATCCAAGAAAAGTTTTTGAATTTAATCCTGTTCAAATTTATTTAGTCTGTTCAAATTTATTATACAATCATTTGAATCAATATGATTAAAATATTTTTGAAATATTTTAAAAAGTAAAATTTTTTCATGGAAAAAAGCTCTTACAGATGAAGTTATGAAAGAGAATAAAGAAAAAATTTAAATAAAATATTAGTATGAATATAAATTTTGTGTTTAAGTAGACTCAAAAAGAACGAATTCATTTCACGTCAAAGGATTTATTGTCAATCGACTGGATGATTAAGTCATATGAAAATCTGTCTTTCGTTCATTATATCCCCTTTATCGAAAATGCTCATACGCGGTTATAAACGCATGAACACATATATGGATAAGTGGTTACCTGCGGAGGACACCTTTCCCGGAAACGTTCGAGCACAGCTTAAAGCCATTATCGCGGTATACCTCGTCGTTCGTTCACGGCAACCATAACCGTCAACGGCAAACTCGGCGTATAACAGATGCGTGTCCGGCGAGTGCGCATATATCTGCACATATTTGCAACTATCCGGGGCGATGTACGCGAATTTCATTACGCGAACGCACGAATTACTCAGGCAGGCAGGTGTCAGATTGAAATGCACCGGATGACCGAGTTGACCGACGGGCAAATCTCGACGATGATTGCACCGATTGATTGTGTGTCTCGCAGCGCAAAAAGAGCTTCATCACCGACGCAAACATCTTTGCAAACATTTTTTGGAAGCTCAATATTATCGAAAAGGAGAGATTCTGATTTTTTTCTAAAGGATTTTTCATTTTCTCATGTGCTTAAAAATTCTTTAATTAATTCTAACAATTAAATGCAAAGAAAGAAGAATCTAAAAAAAAACTACATTTTCGTTATTTGAAGATTGATTTTCCATTTTAATTCTCGATTTTAATTTTAAAAATACATTAAATTTCATAAAGATAATTCTGGTTTTCAGGCTACGAAATTAAAACGAGTTAGAATTCATAAGATTCTTTTTAATATTTAAAAAATATGCGACGCTTTTAGCATATTAACATTTTTTAATTAAATATTAACAGCGTTAATTTTATGAAACAGTAATTCTTATTATTATTTTCTTCTAATTCTTATTTGCAAAACTCAGTTGTTTTTACATAATATAAAATATCCTACTCATGCTCAAATTTCCGATAATTCTGAAATTAATTGAGCAAACATGATTCAGATAATAAAAGATAATCATATTGGGATCAATTCATAACATAACTTCTAAACTTTATTAAAATCGCATCTATGGGAGCGAAAATTGTCGAGAATTTCGTTCTCGCGACATTCTACGGTCTCTCCAATTTATTTGTCTTGGTAGCGAATATTATTCCGACGAATCCTCGGAACTCCGAATTCCCGAAATCTTCGAGAGACAAACGTCGGAATCTCACGAATTTCCCAAGAAGTAGGTAGCTGAAAAACATGTGGCACCATTATAAGCGTATGCGCACGCAAACCTCTTATATTTTCCTCCTATTCCGTCGACGTTCTTATTTCGACGAGAACGTACTTTGCCACGTCGCGTCTCGAGAGATAAAACGCCATCACTCGGGTATTCGTTGGTATTCAAATAAAAAGTCAGGAGTTTAATGTCCTATGTTGTACATATTATCCACCCATTTCATTCCATTAAAATTTTTTATTATCAAAGGACGTATATAGCTGTAAGAAGTGCTATTATCTTTCTTTGATGCACAACAGCATTTTGCAAAAATAATCAGACGTATTTTAAAGACAAAGCTGCCTTTTGAATAAAACTATTACACAGAAAATTAATTGAATAACATGAAATCTTTAATTAGAATTTAGACAGTACTAAAATTATACGATGGTATATTAATTTAAGAACTCTTCAGTATTTTCAATATTTTCGAAAAAATGTTATTAGAGAGACAGCATAATTAACTCTACGTTAATAAGCCACATTTATGAGGTAAAATAATGTCTACAATCAACAAACATTTGCAAGCATCGCACGTATTCATGATGCGAAAGGCGTGGGATAGAAATAAGCCATGCGTAACGCGGTTTAACGAGAAACGTGAGTTTTGTTCCGAAAAATATTCGCTGTTTTAAATGAAAGTTCAAGTGCTCTATACTGTCGCGACACTCGGCGAGGAATTTCAACAAGCCATGATGGGCATAGTAGTAAGGAGCTGTAGATAATACGGTATAAGCGACTATATTGTTTTCTTTCGGTACAACCGCTATAGTTTGAAATTTACTCGACAGCGAAGTTAACAAAACTGTTAACCTGAACTAAAAAAATGAGATGCGAAAATAACAAAGTTGTTAGAGAATAAAATAGCATGAGAAGTATCTGAAATTAATGAAACTTAAGATTCAAATTGCAAAAATATGCCAATGGATTTCTACAGAAATCAGTTTATTCAGAAAATCTCAGTCCTGTCATTTGTTGTATTGTTTGTTTAAAATTTGAAAATCCTTTCATTTAATTATATTTTTTTATTCAGAAAGACTACTTTTTTATTACTTACATATATTATGATAAAAAAGAAGCACACAATTCTTTTAGCAGCTTTTTCTTATACTTTCACTTGGGCGCATTAATGAATGATTAGCTTTATGTCCGGGAAAAAGCCACCCTATTCATCCTTAAGTGTAACACAGAGAGATTGTTAGATTGAAAGATGGTGCAAAAAGAAGGAGTCTGCTTCTCGTGAGATAAGTTCTTTCGTTTGTATTTTGCGAAGATAAATGAGAATCACAAGGAATTCGGATATTACGGTGTATAATTTACGTATTGGCTTCGCTCCAATAAGTCGATATTGTATTTCTGACAAAATCTCAACAGCGGCTTGTAATAATAAAGATTAGAATATGACGTCTGTTTAATATAAAAAAAATTCATCAAAGCTTGAAAATATCTAAAAGTTCTTTTTTAGAAGTTTATTAAAATTCCAGATACGGAGATTTATCATAAAATTATTTATTGTTATTTGTTACTATTTGGTATTAATCTGGTACTATTATACCAAGCAAGTAATAACACTAATCTGGAATAGTCTTTTAATCATAATTAAAATATTTGTGGCGTTATTTAAAACTTTTACATAATATATCTATTTGCATATTATATATATATATATAAATATAAGAATTATAATTTATGAAGGCTGGAAAAGATTGAAAATTATTTACTTATCTATTTTCAAAGTTAAAGTATATAGTGTTATGTTAAAAACTGTATACACAGTTTTGCTATTCCTTTCTGGAAGGATTAACAGGAAATTATATCATAATATTTCCCTTAGATACTTAATACAATCTTTTAAAAATCTAAGAGTTTACCTTTTGTATCCTTCTTGAGGCAGTCAAGAATATAAGGCTTTGTCCTCTCAACTTTCCATTAGACATTCAACGAGTTGCTACGGTTTTATAGGCAATAAAGGTCATAAGTGAAAAAGGAAGATTAATTCTTTTTAATCTTGTACATAATATTCTACTGGTGATAGAAATGATTCTTAAGACATTAATGGTGTTAAGGTTCACATAATTCACAATCATTA
>Ga0157364_1003093_pt1 | contig 15989 bp, 5 predicted proteins | sample AttsexASBM2_FD_111476 | JGI IMG/M metagenome (GOLD analysis project Ga0157364, IMG submission 111476) | Fungus gardens microbial communities from leaf cutter ant in Ribeirão Preto, State of São Paulo, Brazil - Atta sexdens ASBM2 | ecosystem: Host-associated > Fungi > Mycelium > Unclassified ...
TTTAATTGAAATTATTTCATCAAAGCTTTAATAATTGTAATTTAAATTTGATTATTATTAGACTTTTTTTTCGTTATACGAGAAAATGGCGTTGAAAATATGCAATACCCTAGAATACGTTTAATAGAACGTTACAACCTGCAAAATCCTTTTCCATAATTATTGTCCAGAATGATCTCTCCGAGGGAACACTCGTCCCGTTACGAGAAAACGTCAGATTCAACGTTGCGTAAAATGGATTTCCTTGAATAAGTACAGCGAGCAGTAGAGACAATATTTCATTTCCTGGAATTTATTTAATTATTTTCTGGAATTCGATTAACATCTTCGGGTATCTTTACGACCTTTTTAAATAGTTCGCGCGCGGATTCTTTCACACGTTTCTACTTTCAACAACAAATGATTATTTATGATTAGGAATAGCGAAGGAGACGTTTTCAAATATGCGTAGACAATTTCAAAAGGATGTAGAATAAATGAAACTGTAAAACTAAGAAAATCTTAAGCACAAGTCCGCGCACGTTTCTGTTGACTGGGACATTACGGTTTGCATTTCATGATGAGAAAATGCTGAAAGGTTGAAAATTACGTAAATGCTCATCCAAGCAAGAAATGAGGCGAATACCACTGACATGTTAAATTACGTTTCGCTTTATGCACTCATAATATGCAAAATTAACTGGCCGAGCATGAAAAATCCGACGACGAATCTGATCAAATCGAAATGAACCCGCTGTAAAACCCTTCTCAACTTTTTTATTGCATACGATTGCATGACCGTATTTGTCGTTTTATTTGTACGTAAATGAATCCATCGCAAAAACAGTTTAAAGTATGCCTTAGTTTCCAAAAAAAATTTCTATTTCTTTCTTGATGATTGCAAATTGAAAATCGTGAATAAAACAAAGATTTTCTAATAAAATCACAGTAGTGATCTTTCGATAAAGAAAAAGAATCAATAAAGACTCAAGTCTTTATTACTGTAAACTGGGGAAACTATCAGATTAAAAGCGAAATCCAGTAAGTAACTCCTTTTAGATTGTGTTAATTTGCTAGTTTTTTACACGTTCATTTTAATCGCTACTCCTTTTCATTTAAATGAATAAACTTACCGCAATTTCTTGATTTCAGAAATCAGTTACATTCATAGAAAAAGCAGCTTTGCAACTGTAATAAGATTCTTTAATATGATTGTGGTTCTTGCCCTTAATCCCTCATTAAGTCTAAATATCGCTCATTTGCTACAACAATGATACAATTCAGAAAACAAAGTTTTCAGGTAAATGAATGTGAATCTTTTGAATTATGAAAATTTTGGAACATTAATCTTGAAATGGAATATTAATCTTAAAAATTAATTTTTGAAACATTAATCTTAATGCAATGCATTTATTTCTCTATATAGTGTAATAACTGTTTGTAAAAAAATAAAATATGTTCTTTTAAAATGTATTCTTTCTTTTTTCCTTTATGTTTCCATTTTTTTTTTGCAATTGACTAAAAAAAAATTTTTTAGTTATGCCATTGTTGTAGATAGTAAATGAACGATAAAACCAATAAATGCATTTAAAAAAATCTTACAATAGTTGAAAAGATGCTTTTTCCATTGAACGCAGTCATTGGTATTCACAATGTTTTTTTATTTTCGGGCTGCCTGTATTGTATCAAAAGTGAAGCGATTTAATCGGCCATCCACACATCGATATCGAAAGAAAATAGAGGACGAGTATCGCGTTCCATGATATGCCACGTGAACGGCAGATAGCTTCGCTCGGTGGCTACGTATCGCGGAGGTACCTCTTTCCCTGTTACAATATATCCCGAAGCTACGTTTTCCAACTTTCTACGTGACCCTTTGTATCGACGCGACGTGTGGATTCTGACGTGCACTTATACGCGCCCACATTCGAGGGCAATCCATCGAATCCGATTCGCATCTCACGTGCATGCCATGCGCACGTCAAAAGTGGCTGATATCTACGGATCGCTGCTATTCCCGCTAAAAGCACACTCAGTCACACCCCGATACTCTCGCTTAATTGCTTCGGCAAAGCCCTTATCTACCGAAAGCGCGAACTAAAATCATGGAAAAGAAGCGGCCAGGACACTCTCTCTTTTCTTTGTGTCCATCCTTGACATGCTGAATACCTTTGAGGCATTCATTTTCTTCTGACAAATACATTGAGAGAAAAATATTTGATATTTGTAGCTGTAATTACATATTATTATAATAATATAATTATAATAAATGATTATTACTATTATAATATTAATAATAATGACAATTTAGAATAAAGAATATATATATATTGTATAAAATAGGACTCCTAATAATTGTAAAAATATAATACAGATTTAAGCGAGCTACTTTGGAGTCAGCGCAAGAGGTGCGCAATCTACATTTATATAATCATTAATAATATAATGTGTATTAAAAGATGTGAATTTGAACGTTTCGATTATCAATTTTAATCTTCATCAAATCATCTTCAGCAAATACATAATTAATACATTAAGAATATCTTCTATCCAGTCGGAAAGTGAGAAAAGCATCGTACAAAGAAGTTGCCTGTCTTCTTGGTCTAACAAGTAATTTTGTTCTAATAAAGTTATTAAGAGTTAAAAATTACGTAAAGTTAACATTGAAATTGTACAAAGAAGTGCTTACCTCAATCCCATATAACACTATAGTTAAATATATTATAATATTAATAAATGAAAAAGATTTATATAAAACATGTTGTGATGACTTAAAAATCGTCAAGATGTTCTTAACTGTTTCACGTCTAAGAAACATGTGTAATAAACAGATGTTTTTAAGATAGATACTGAAAGGACATAGAACGATATAGAACGTCATTGTGTAAATTGAATCTAAATTTATTTACATCTATTAAGAATATCATTATATGTTCGATTTAAACTATCTGTGTCTTTTTGAAGATTGAAACCATTTGTTTGCCGTTTTATATTTATGATTTCTGAAATCAATTGTTTGTTATCTTTCTTCGTTCAGAATTTCTGTATTATCCCAATCAATTTTGTGACTGTGATGCAAAGCGTGTTCAGATAACAGAAGATAAGAAGATCTTTACGTAAATTACTTTTATATTCTATTATTCTTGTAATTAATTTTCTTTTTGTTTGACCCACGTAGGATGCATTACAATCTTTACAGTTTATTTTATAAACGACGTTTTTCTTTTTTGTTCTTTGGGCGTCAGATCTTTATGAACTTTTACAAATTTATTTAGTAAAACTGGGAGCAGCTGCCGATGACCTTAATCTTGACATATGTCATTCAAGGTCATGACCCCGAGTGACCTTGAACAAATTTTATCCGTCGGTCGTCCTTCGTTATAAAGTTATTAACAAAAAAAGTTTGAAAAATATAGTCTCACAACTACTCTTCCCCCCTCCCCTGCTTAGGAGCGCATAATTTCCACATGAAGCGATTCAGAATTGTACTCTAAAATGCATGACTCTCACCTTCCATTCTCATCTCCCCTCCTCCCTGCTTCAGGGGTACATGACTCTCATCTTCGACTTCCATTTCCTTCTCTCCCTGCTTTTAACTTTTATGTAACGGGTGAAAGTCATATATATAAAGAATTTTAATTAATAGATAAATGGATACCTACAGCTCAGTCTTCACTTTAGACTGTACAATTCTAGGTAAGAATCGCTTCGCGTGAAAAATCGTAAAATATATTTTAAAGCAGAGAATTTTTGTTTCGTATAGTAGAAAAGAGACTTTAATTTTTAAACTTTTTTTATTAATAACTTTTTAACGAAGGACTGACGGATAAAATTTGTTCAAGATCACTCGGGATCGTGACAACGTATGTCAAGGTCATCAGCGGCTGCTCCTTTTTAGTTCAGTTTTACCATTTATTTAATTTATTTAAACTGAGCTTCATCACAACATGTTTTATATAAATGTTTTTCATTTACTCAATATTGTAATATACTTAACTGCAGTGTTATATGGGATTGAGGTAAACACTTTTTTTGTACAATTTCAATATTAATTTTAGATAATTTTAATTCTTAATAACTTTATTAGAACGCAATCACTTGTTAACCAAGAAGACAGGCAATTTCTTTGTACAATGTTTGTGCTTTTCTCACTTTCCGATTAGATAGAAGATATTCTTTGTTAATGTGTTAATTATGTATTTGCTAAAACGCCGATAGCTGAAACGTTCAAATTCACATCTTTTAATACACATTATATTATTAATGATTATATAAGTGTAGATTGCGCACCTCTTACCGCGCTAACTCCAAAGCCTCATTTAGTAATAATAATTATATGTATAGTTCTAGCAACAAATGTATATAGTTGACAACTTAAAATGACTATAATTATAATTATAATTATGATAATCATAAAAATGATTAAAATTATCATAAAAATTATTCAAATGACTATAAAATTATTAATTAATAATTTGAATTATAGCAGTAATAATCATAATTACATTAATATGTAACTAGTTACAAATATCTAACATTTTTCTCTCAATGTAGTAATCTGCGCAATAACGTTAAATAATACGCAACATTTCTTCATATTACGCACTTCACTGATTGTGAGTGGATATTATGTGAAATTCCATTTTCGATGTGCTGTTAAGACGCAACTTTACTTCTTCAATGATTAATCACTTTGCGGAGTCTCGATTGAATCGAATGGGATTGTAATAAACAGGATAAAAACTTTAGCAAAAGAAAAAGAAAGAGGAGAAAAAGAGAAAGAAACAGAGAGAGAGAGAGAGAGAGAGAGAGAGAGAAAGAGAGGAAGTGAGTAAACTGCAGATGGATGATTTATTATGCCGCAGTATCCCAGACTTCCGAGGACAATAGGTTAATATTTCGCAAAAAAAGAATAAGAATCGAGAGAAATGGGTTATACGTGTGAGGAATAGTCGATATTTCTTTCACAGGATCATTTCTCAGAGGCTTCGACGTAAGGGCATTAATCGCCCTGTCAGGATACTTGTCTCACATTGTGGCCCCTTCCCCCGCGCAAGACGGGGCATTAACTACTTACTCGACTTCGCGACGTTATCAATATTGCAGCTTCCATTCCTTTAATTTCATAAAGTTCGCGCGCTATAGCGTGTACGCGGAGCTATATCGAAGACTCTTTAAAACCGCATTATCGTTTCCTCTCGGTCCGCGAGCTCCGATCTTAATTCCCGGGATCCACGGACTATCTCGTAGGCGCCGCTGAACTTTCGAACATCGGCCCTTTATTAACTTTCTCGCTTTTTACCCCCGCCCTATCTCTTATCCCCGACCGCGCGCGTTTGGTTCTTAACCATCGACAAACTTTAGCGAACTGTTACCAAAAGTCGATTTTCACTCTCGCGTTCGGGATACAGATAAAACTTAATCTGATTTAACAATAGCAATAATGTGAACGTCAATTTTCTTAATATAGTCACTAAATTGAAATATTATCGGGGATCATGAAAATAACATTATTAGGTTTACTTCAATCAGAAATAAAATTATTTATATAACTGAAATTTGAGATAAGTTATAATATAAAGAGTATTATTATATATCTTTATTATATATATTTTTAGCTATAAATATTTATGAGGCGACAAAAAATTTGACTACAAAGTTTTTTATTAAATCATTAGTAACGTATATTTACAAAAAAAATCTGAAGTATGAATTATATCTTAAATATCAAAAATAAAAAATAATTATTCAAAATGATCACCTTCAGAGCTTTGATATAAACTTTAAGGTATTTCGAGAATGCATCAACGATGGCCGCACATCTTTTTATGAATAAATTCTACTAAACAGTCAATAAGGCGATTTTCAGTTCATCAACTGATGACAATCTTTTGATACAATATCTTATTAGTACTTAATAATGGAACATTCTAAAGTTTTTGTTTTTTAAATATACGTTACTATATATTTAAGTAGCAAGCTGATTTGTTGTCATATTAACATCAAAATATCAGCAAATAAAATATTGTTGGATAACGATTTTTAATAAACACACAAAACTTTTAAGATCAAACTTTTGTCATCCTGTATTATATTGCATAATAAGACGACAGTGTAAATGTCGAGTATTTTGTAAAATGGAAACTGTACGAAACTTGCAACCAATATAGCGGACCATGTATGTCGACTTATGCGGAACAAATTTCCACAAGTTAAATCTAAAGAAAAGTTGCGACAGCTTTCGAGTTTCTGAATTAATTCGTTACAGCCGAACATCAGAAGAGCAACACGGATGTCCGCGAAGTAGCAATATGGCAGTACAGGTGGCCGATAAGTTTCCGAAAGCGTTATGGGTTGACCGGTCGCCCTTTTGAGGCCAGCTGCATGCTTGTTCTGGGAGTTCGCGTCTAAATAGTCGCCAGAACGCCGACAGTTTCGTAAACTGAAGTTAGACGATAACGGCGATCGTGGGCGACGACAAAGTGCGGATGTCGCAGAGAATAAGTTTCATCGCTTGAAAAAGAACACGGAATGACCACGGAATGCCCGCCGTCTTGACTTGAATTAATCAAAGCGAGACTGACGTTCTCGCCGCATATATCCACGAAGCAAACAGGAGCAACCCGTCTGTGTTTTTCATTCCACTTGCTCTCAACTTCGATTCACTTGGGTACTCATCGGAAAAACTTTAGGCATTTCGAATTTCCTATGCAACCAAAGCAAAACGTCACTCACTGATCCTCTGTCTCCGCGAAAGAACTGAGGAGACCGAATCTTGTTCGGGATTTAGCCAGTCCGTTTCAATCGAGCGGAAAATGCATTTTCGGAAAGCTACGTTTGGATTGCAATTCAATTTTGAATACCGCATATTCGCGGAGAATGTATAAGGTTAAATCTGGCAAAAATAACGACTCCTTGTTTTTCGATATGATTCTAATTCGATATGATTCTAAATTTCCTCAATAAAATCGGAACTCTTATTATCCTAAACGAAATTCTTACTATATTTGATAAATAAATTAATATTATTTTACAGAATTTTTATAGAATTTATTGTGTGTATTAATAAATAATACAAATCAAATAGCTGTTAAATAAATGTTATTTTTATTATTTGAATTTTTTATTATTTGAAATTTTATATCTAAAATATTTAATATATGTAAAAATCCGTTACGATTCGTGAAAGATTTATAGGTAAAAATACGAAATATATTTTTTCTGTATAGTTTCTGTTTAAAGTTTAATTGAAACTTTTATCTCAAAAAAAGATTTATTTCAAATTTTTTGTTATTCAAATCTTATATTTTATGAAAAAAATTAAATAAAATGTTATGTTATTAATCAATTTTAATACGCATTAGTAAAAAGCATTGATGAAATATTAATTTAAAAAAAATGAAAATTTTATAAAAACTTTATTAAGCGCAATAAAAAAATTTTAAAATTATTCCGTTAAAGAAGATTAAAAAATGTATTTTATTTTATTTTCTTTAATTTCAGAAATGTACATTATTTGCGTATAAAAAAATTCTCTTTGTGAAAAAATATTTAATCGGAAAATATTTTAATCGGAAAATATCTCTTTCTGTCTCTATAGGATTATTGAAAGATCGAAAAATATCTCTATTATTATACGCGTAACGTTTACAGATTCATAAAACAAAATTCCATAAAATTAAAATGGTAGTAGTCACTGATATTCCATATAAATAATACTTCTTTCTTTTCTGTTAAATAACATTATAACTTAAGAAGAGAGATTGATTTTAATATGCTTTGAATGGCGAATGACAAAATTGTACGATCGCAGAATGAGTTTCGTCTGGGAGTCAAAAGTTGAAGAAAAATTAGATCTATGGGTTAAAAGAAAATGAATAAATGTCTCGATTCCTTCCTCAGTTTTCGCTCCGAAAAATACCTAAGGGAGCAATGAATAGAAGAACGTATCTACGATACGAGTGGATACCTTTCAAAAGGACTCATGGGAGAATAAAGCTTATTCGTCATCCTGTCTGCCGATAGATCGTACCAACCATCACCATTGCGCCACCTAACACATCCTGGAGATCCTCGAGGGTGAATTCTTTCAATAACCAGAAAAAAAATATATATATTGTCCTCTGAAAGAAACAAATTTATTATGCATATGCTTGGAGCAGTAAATTAGGACAAAAATATATCCACGTACCAAACACGCCTGTTAATCTTCATCAATCAAATATTTTTGCAAATATAATTTGCCTATAATATACGATTAGTGATGCGTAATAAATGATTTGTAAATATATTTTCGAAAATAAAAAGATTTTATTATTACTAACAAATTATTAAGTCTCTCTAATATTCTCAGCAAACATAAAGTTGTGCAATGTACTTGTTAATTATAATTTCCCACTCAACAATACCTGTTATATTACACTTATATGAATTATGTTTTATATTTGATTTTATTATTATTTTCTACTTGTTAATTAATATAATATACACATATGAATATTCACGGCTGATAACCAAGAAAGATAACCAAGAAAAATATATCGTTATTGATTTTAACAATAAATTATCTATATATGTCATCTTTATACACTCATTTATTTGGTTTTAATTTGTTTTTTTTTATTGCTTAGCAAAAACGAGCACGAATATCATCATTATCATTAACTAGAATAAAAAGATATTTCACTGTAGAAACGAAATAATAAAACATGCATCTATTTGGCCAAAGTACAAATAGAAACAGAATCGCAAATAATCAATCGCAATTGTTTCTCGTCTCATTAATTCGTGATTTTTATTAAAATTTACCATTTCAGGCAAAGGACAGGTAAACGAAAAGTCGGAATAGATCGCAAAATGCCTCTTCAGAAAATAAATTGCTTGAATAATGGAAAAGAATCGCTTGAGCCGGGCTTACGCATTTTTCTGATCCCCTTTTCCCCTTTTCATCAAGACTTTTAACGAATAAGACCAACAGAATTATTCTATCGCGTGTCACTCGCACATAGCTAATCTCACTTGCGCTCTCTCTTTTTTTCGCAACTTTATGCAATAAAATTTTTTTTGAGTTTCCTCCAACTTAAAGTTTATTTTAATCTTGTTGAAGACATAGACACATTCTAATTTCCTAAAAAAATTAACTTGTAATAAATATTACTTTGTGGTAATATTTATTCGCAATAAGTTCTTTACAGAAACTTTAAGATGTTTATTAGCATCATCATAAATTAAATTGACGATCAATTTAATTTATGATGTTTCAGTTTTGGTTTATGATTGCGTTTTAAATTCGACAGTAAGGTAGTTTATATAAATAGAAGATTTAGAATTTATGTATATGTAAGTAAATAAATAGAGAAAAGTCAAATACGATCGAGATCTTGGTGCCTAATATTTATATGTAAATTTTGTACTTCCACACACAATATTTAAATATTGTATTTCCAATATTTAAAATTTATATATAAATTAAATTTATTAGATATTATATAAGACCTAATCTCGACCGTATTTAATCCTTTTTTATTTATTTGAAATAAATAAAAAAGAAGTATTACCTTTGTTTTAAAAAAAGAACAAAAGTGTTACATGCAAGAATTTGATTAGTAATGTTTTATGTGTTTTCTACAACTAATCCTCAATTTAACACGTCACTCAATCTGTAACAAGATTTACACACACATGTAAAAAAGTTTTCTCTATTTATCCGTCAGCACCTCGAGAATCTCTCTTGTGCAGCTTCGTGCCTGAAGCATCCACAATGAAAACGAGACGGAAGTCACGCTAAGAATCCGTCACGACTTGCGAGAGAAAAAAAGCAGAGGCACAACTATGGCAAAACCTGGAGAATAAGAAAGTCGAGAAAGAATCCTAAGACGTTCAGTTTATCACGTTGCCAGTTTAACAAAGCATTCTCGTTTAACGGAGATAACGTTCACCGCGCAGGAAAGAAATCGGAATTCGTGCGACAACTTGTCTCCTAACAAGGATGACTCTTCCGTGCCAAAGAATCTAGCGAATTTCAATTTTTATCATTTTTCTATTTTTAATTTTATGAGGTTGTTATATACATATTGTTTTTATAGTTGTAGAACGCATATGCATTTAAAAAGATTATGTTTTTATCTTTTTTGTTAATATCTATTGTTAACATTTTATTTATAATAATTTAATTATAATTATGCGCATAATCTGATTTTAATATAATCATCAATCATCACACACAGAGATATAAGCTCTTAACTTTGATCTCGGATATACAATATTTAGCTTCTTTTCGAAAAATAATTTTTTTTCGAAACTTCTGTTTATTTTATTACTTATAATTTTGTTCACTAATAAAGATGATTTCCATGATATTATTGAGAATAAAGAAAAATCTAAGATTTTAAGGGAAAACTGTGCAATAATTAAGTAAACGTAATATAAAACGTAAATTAGGATAAAAAAAGCTGTTATATTTAGAATATAAAAAATAAAAAATAAATGTAGATGTGAGTGTAGGTTTAGGTTTAATTAATAGAGTAACATTTGCGGTGGCTGCCAAAAGTTTCCGACCAATGAATAATTTTAATATATTATTCAGATAAAAAATTTTGACAAATAAAAATTTAATATAGTATATAATATATTTAATAATATTTAAAAATATCAATTTTTAAGTAAATAAGAATTATATTAACTTAAAATATATTATTAACTTATAGCAAGAATTTTATATTATTAACTTATAATATAATTGAAAAACAGATTGACAAAAATTATCATTAAAATGTCCTAAAATTTTTGACTATTATATACCATTGTATTTTAGTTAGCTATTAATTAGAAGATATAAATGAATGTGTATTGTTTAAAAAATTGTAAATCAAGTCCTTTTTTTGCAATATAAACTGTAATAAAATTCTTTTATTTAAAAGTTATAAGCAATCAAAAGTTGAATGTGCCAATGTGTTGTCCACATGACAAAATGGTATATAGTACATGGCATTAAAGGATTAATTTTTCCAATATAAAAACTTAATATAAATTTTATTTTATCCATTTTGTTGGTTGTTTTGAAAATGTTTTATTAGCTTTAAAATATTGCGTCATGTTCCGCGAGTAATACGACTTGCGAGATATCGCTACATAAATCTCAGATACAATTGCTGTCTTTTAAACATATTGATTGGCGACTGCAGCGCTAGGAAATCCGACTTTTCGATTTATTCTATGGGCCACTGCCTCTCGCATTGGCATTCTTCTCGAAAAGAGAGCAGCTTCGAAAGTATTCGTTCTGAAACTCAATCCGTGCAATAAGTGTCACTGACCTAACGTGCGCGTACTATAAAACTAGTCCTTCCACTACTAACGCCAAATTTAATTCGAAAAGCAACCCGACAGATACTGTAACAAACTTTCGTCCTACTTTAATTTTAAGAAAGCAATAGCAATGAACAAGAGATACTCTTTCTTCCAATGGTTCGTCCGAAAAATTTATCACAGCCATAATCATAAATTTGCGAAAAGAAAATTTTATAAGGAGAAAATTTATAAGGAGAGCTGTATGATAATATGTACATTAAATCACCCTCGAGCGGATCCTGTGAATCTCTGTGAGTCTATGTAATCCGGATTAGCATTTAGTTCATCGCAAGAATATTCAAAAGATGTACCAGGAAACATGCCTTTCAACGTTAACACGAAATCCAAGAGATCTTTCATAATACTTTAAGCGGTGTCTCGATGCCATTATCGTGAGAGCGGGCGTGTCCACGAGTATCGAAACTATTTAACGTCGCATCCGTAAAACTTTCAGAGTGTCGTGCTGGAGATGAATCGACTTGGGATGATGGTGGACCTCTCTCATGTCTCGGTGCCCACGATGCTGGCAGCTATGACGACGTCGAGGGCGCCAGTGATTTTCAGTCACAGCAGCGCTCACGCTCTTTGCAACTCCTCGCGAAATGTGCCTGACCACGCGCTGCGACTTTTGGTAAGCTCGGCAACGAAACAGAAAGTAACAAAATATATTCTAACTATAATATATTCATTCAAAGCCATCTTATAATGTGACGACGGCACAGAAAGAACGATTTTTACTAAAATTTTACAAAAATTTAATAATGATCAATTTAACTGGCCAATCAAAAAACAGTAATTAATTATTTATTATAATTACAATAAACAATGTTATTAGTGCTAAAACAACAGTTGTTATTAGTAGCTTAAAAACAATGTTATTTAATGCTTTTATCCTAAATAAATAATTAATGTCTTTCAGTAATAAATTGATCAGTATTAACTCTTTGCACTCGCATTTTTCACTAAAAGGAACTAGTAACTTGAGGCTGTTTTGATAGAATTTGATGAATTTCTTATAGCTGTGACATAAAATGAAATATACATAAATTAATATTATAAAATTATTATATTTTTATGTTTCGCCCAAATTAAATATAAACAGTCATTGTCGCCTCTCACTCACCACTGGAATTGCATCAAATCAATTGAAAGTTGCCATTCGAATATAAAGTGTTAAATTGCATTAGATTATTTCTATAAGTAAGTATCTATAAGGAAGGTTTAGGTCTAAAAATTTAGGTAGATATAAATTTGAAAATAATTTTGCTAAACTATTACAATAATTACATAGGATGCTCAAAATTTTTTTTCAGCATCGAGCTTTCTACATAAATATCTTGATTCAACAAAAATTATTTTCAAATCTGCTAAACCTAGCTACATTTTTTTAATATTTCAGGAAAATTATTCTTTCTATAGAAATTATAATCGCCTTATGATTATATAAACTCTAAATCTTATAAATTATATTAATATAAGAGATATATAATTATGATTTTATATTAAGTATATTATGAACGCTTATTCTCTGTTTAAATAAATAAATAACATTTTTATATTTCACTTAATTCAACGATTACTTTAAGAGATACAAATACTTTATTTACAGGCGCAGACTGGTGGTATAGTTATGGTATCCTTCTATCCCCATTTTATCAGCTGTGGCGAAAAATCGACGCTTGAGGATGTAGCAGGTAAGCATTTACTGCGATTAGTATTGTTTCGTTTCGATCATTAACAGCGATTACGAAATATTATATTCGTAAAAAGGGATATTATATTATTATACATTCGCATTCACTTGTTTGCTACTTGTAATATATTAAATAAAATTCCATGAAATTCACTCAGATAGACATTATACGTGCTTACATGGACTTAAAGCTCAATATTTGTTTATCGAAGTGCGTCGTTATCTCGAATTTTTTAAATAACACAATGTAATGCAATTCAATATCTGATAAATTCAACTATTTTCTGTATTTATCTACATTTTACTGTGTTCTTTCCGGAATGAAAAATAAATATGGCAATGATTAAAATAACTTTTTCACCGATATAACAATATTCAGCATGCATAGAAGGAATGATTTTTATTTAAAAATCTATAAAAAATTAGGTTTATATATAGATATAGATTTGAAAATAATTTTGTTGGACTGTCAAAATAATTACATACACTGAAAAAAAATGCTATTGATTCAATTAAAGTCTATATTATGAGTTGTCACATAAGTGATTATTAATTAAATGATGTTAGTCCATAATATAAACTTTAATTGAATCAACAGTATTTTTTTCTCAGTGTAAGAAACTCAAGCTTAGTTATGCTGTAAACAATTTTAATATTCTAACAATCGGTTTGAGCGTCCTGCATAATTATTTTAACAAACCAATAAAATTATATAATTTTTTGTCTAGCCAAATTTTTAGATACTTCAGCAAAAACATTCTCTCCGTGTGCTTTTATTTTTTGTGGCTTTAATCATGATGATTGTTTAATTAGATCATTTAATTATTATAAAATCACGAAATACGTCCTCAATTTTGATTGATGGAACTATTTTATAGCAAATTAAAGATGTAATACGACTAATAAATGTATTATCACAATCGTATATTTTTGCTGAAAACTAACATTACCGATTTAATCTTGACGTTATTTCATCTCTTCTGTTCATTTTTACCAATGTAGATTAACTTTAATCTTGGATTACTTACTTTTTATCTTTCTTCAGTTCTAAGAATGAGAAAAAGATAAAAAGTAAATTAAACTGAGATTAAAGTTAATCTACATTGATAGAAATGGAAAGATATAATTAGAGAATCTCTAATGTTCTCCACACACTTCTAACATAAGATAACTAATTAAGAGAGAAATAAAAATCGTTCAGTTAGCTCGTTTTGTTTGTCACTAAAATGTTTGTTGTGACTATAAAGCCACGGCTTTCAACGTCGCTATTGTAAAGGGAACATCCGAAGCGTTTCTCTGTTGAAGCGTGTAAATGAGTTTTCGCGTTAGGTGCCAATTCTCGCGGGTCGTTATCATATTTGCATTATTACAGGACGGCTCAAAGTTCCGAAGATATTAACATTTCATACCGTGCCGGTAATATAAATGATTATGTGTGCGTTATACAATTAGATATGTACGAATCATGGGAATGGGATTAATTAGTCTAGTACTCGTAGCTCCGAGAAACTTTATGTGGAATTAAATTAAAACTTGAAATGTGTAACATTTCTTTGCTAATTAAGTTGCATTCTTTTATAACATTTCTTATTTATAATGCTAAACTAATTTGAGAGAGAGAATTATTAAATATAAATATATTAAAATAAAAATAAAATTTTACACGGGGTGATATTTTCCATAGCATTTAATATAATGTAGTATATTACATTTTATAAAGTTAACCGTATATCTTTCACAACGAGCGAGATCGATCGTGAAACCAAAGCCATCGTGTGTGAGGTGAAACCCGTGAAACCCGTAATCTAAAGTTCACACTTTCCACGGCCAAACCGCGGTTCAGAGTGCATTCTGTGAAAATCGAGTGTTTCTGCAGGCAAACATGACAAAAAAGCGAAACGTCCGTGTCGTGGCAGCCAATTCCGTTTGTGGTATTGCCAAGCGGCGACAGTTTTTTGTAGACGCGAATGTGAATTCTGATCTAAAAAGGGCGAATCATTCTCACTTTCTTCTTCGTGGAATTTCGCGGTAGAAGAATTATGCATAACAATTATTCGTAATTCATAATCCCCATGTAGATAATAAACACGAGATAATAAGTTCTTTAATTTCGCCCACTTTTTATTCGCTAATCTCTGAAATCTCTCATGTAAAATTGGTCTCGATTCAGTACCCCAGAAAATTTGTAGTTTTCCTAGGATCGTAATAATCTCCATGTCCCCATTACCCGGTGTTTTCATATATATTCTTTACAAAAATAAGCGGATGTAGCATATAGTAGGTAATATTGCACTGTAATATATAATAGGTACATCTCGAATTATTACGATTGTAAATTTCACGATATTGTATATATGAATTGAATGCTATCACTGATATTATGAATTGTTATCCCTATTCTTAATAAGTGTCGGTGTCGTTACATTGTGCAGATTTTATGATAAAAAAGCTGCAAACTAATAATATGTATAACAACATTGATACTATCGTTAAAAATTACAGAATAAGAGCTTTGTGTTACATGGGATTGTGAATGTTTTAGTCCTCACTCTAAAAATTCTATACTCGATTGAAGGTTCGTTATCTTATAATATAAGGAAAAAAACTTCTCACTTTTTATAAAAAACTTTTTATAAAAAGAAAAAAACTAAGTAAAGTAAAGTAAAGTAAAGTAAATGTAATGCTATTAATGTCAAATTATTGATAATACTTTTGAGGCTTCCATGGATGTTTTTTTCAAGGAAAAATGCTTCAAATGCAACTACGCGGTTTATTTTATAAGGAAAGTGTGTAACAAAGCACATAGAAACACTAAATGTAATGATATTAATGTCTAATTATTAATAATATTTTTGATGCTTCCACGGATATTTTCTTCATGAAAAAGAAGCTTTAAAGAAACTACGCGGGTTAATTCCATTAATTTCAGAGTAAGAAACAACTTGATACAGTATCATCATTTTTCATAAAA
>Ga0157364_1003095_pt1 | contig 15986 bp, 9 predicted proteins | sample AttsexASBM2_FD_111476 | JGI IMG/M metagenome (GOLD analysis project Ga0157364, IMG submission 111476) | Fungus gardens microbial communities from leaf cutter ant in Ribeirão Preto, State of São Paulo, Brazil - Atta sexdens ASBM2 | ecosystem: Host-associated > Fungi > Mycelium > Unclassified ...
ACATTTTATTATCCGTTTTTTTTCTTTTTTTTTTTTTCTCCTCTCTTTTCTTCTCTCTTCTTCTCTCTCTCTCTCTCTCTCTCTCTCTCTCTCTCTCTCTCTCTCTCTCTCTCTCTCTCTCTCTCTCTGTCGTACGTATAATGTTTAATAAGCCTCTTGTGCTATTTACAACGTTTATTTGATTCCATCAATTGATTTATATAGAAGGTGGGCGAAATAATTGTTAAAATTTTCAACAAACAATAGTACTGTCAGTAATGCACAGGATTTACTCGATAATTTTCGTTAATGAAAATTTAACGCTCTCTACTTTTGTGCGGACATATGACTGGAACTCCATTTATGTACAAAAGCATCTATGAAATGTTTCATGGTAATTGGATCGTCGGCAACTAATTAATTTTTTTATACACGCAAGATAATTGAGAATAACGCAATTATATACCTTAAATTTTCAATTTTTTTATCTAACACAAATATATTTATTGAAGATAATACAATTATCTTTATTGAAGATTATGTTAATTTAAAAAATTTTTCACTTCGCGCACACACACAAAAAATTAATAATTTGTTCACGATTTGTTCGATTTTCCGTTTGTTTCGTTTTACTATTGAATATAACTTATGTTTATAATTTTATTTGTTCAATGATGAAGTTTTTATTTTACAAATATTTTTCATACTTAAAATCAAATTTAAAATTAAAGTTCTTAAATTATAAAAATTTTTATAATGTAAAAATTATAAATATACAAATAGGTGAAAATGTGATATAGATGATTGCCTGAAAAATAATAATAGAGAATCATAAAATGTAAAAATTTATAATAAATCTTCATATGAAAACTTGTTCTAAAAGTAAATATTATTAAATATTAAAATTTTGTGTATTATATATATTTTTATATTTATGCGTATTATATTATATTATATTATAAATAAAATACATCTTATTGCATAATTTATAAAACTGAAATACATATCGGATATTACACATTTCAAAATATCAATATACTTCTAAAAAGTAAATACTATCATTTCCTTATTACTTGCATCTCCCCTGCATCTTATTAGTCCTGTTATTTTGCTGATCTTTTTTTTGCAAAAAGAGTAGATCCTATTCTTTTCATACGATAGTATTCCGACATCTTTTCCGGTGCAACCAGTTTCAATTTACCGGATCTGGCAGAAGTCCCTGATTGCTACTGTTTTTGCTCTAGACGAGCATTTCCGGTGGAGTCGGGCTAAGAAAAATGGCTCTCACGACAAGCAAGCAGAAGTCTCTGAAGCTCAAGTATCTATGAGACAGGGATCAGAAGTCAAATCTTGACGGACAAAATAAGATTTTGAAATAGAAATTTATTTACAGGATAGATAATCCACTAATTATAAACATGCGTTTAAATTTGAATTTTTTACTTAAAAAATATATATACACAGTTTATGCATAATATTTTCAAAATAAAAAGAAAGAAATAAAAAGTAAAAAAATTAAAAATATATTTATCCATATCAAAAAATTTTTGAAAAGTAAGAAGACTAAGAAAGAATAAAAACATTTCAATCATAACCTTAAATCTAAAAATCATTTGAATCAGCATTATCCATTAATTATCTATATCTGTAACAGTATTCTTAAACAAAGCTTCACATCAGAAGATCAATATGTAACATTTTACTTAGAGTGAAAATGTGAAAAGTGAAAATTTTATTGTATATGTATATTATATAAATACATACATACATACATACACATATATATAATTTTTACTTTTCACATTTCCGCTTAGGGAAAAAATTATGCAATTAAATCGATAGAAATTAAATAAATTTGAACTTTGAAACAACAGCTCAGATATACAATATATGTTATGTTGCACGATACTAACGTAACATAAAGACATATATAATAGAGTGATTGTATGCAATTGCTCTAACTTGTTTTATTTTTTTTATGTTATATAAATCCTCGCGCGGCGTAAATACTGGAGTTTTATTATATATTTTTATAATTTTCAGTGGTCAAAGATACAATCTGCCAAATTTTCGATTTTGGAACATCAGATGGATCCAAGCAGCAATTTCAGTAGTTATCGTAGCACATTGAAAGCCGCAATGTGGCGTAGTGCTGGCGCTACAGATGAACGTCAGCGAATCGTAGTGCCCTTTTTCAGCCTTCTCGTTAAGGACTTGTATTTCCTCAACGAGGGCTGCAGTAATAAGTAAGTAATATTAAATATTGTAGTCTATTCGTATAATTTTACAGTATAATTTAAATTATGTACATAATATACATATTTTTTTTAATTAATTATAATTATAAAACCTCATATACATATATCACAGATACATATAATAAGTAATTATATACATGCTGCACTTTTATGCTATTTAGTGCGTCTATATACGTGTACAACACATATACAATATAAAACATATATAATATAAATAAACATATATAATATAAAATACGCACGGAATGCTTATCGTATAATAGTAAGTAGTTTATATAATTTTTTAATTTGTAAATATCAATGAAATTGGTACTTCCAGTAGTATATGGAAATCATCATGTCTTTTATAATATTAGGAAAAAATCTTGTTAACTATTTAAAATAATTAGTTATCTTGAATTTTTCATGAAAAAAAGTTCGATTTTTTTAAATCACAAGTTGTAATTTGTATGAAACAGATAAAGATTATCGATATAACGCGTCAAATGCAATATGTATCTAAACTTTTTTTAGCTAATTAATTTTTGCAATTATAATTGTATTTGTGATTTAATTTCGGCTATTGCAACATCAATTTTCATTGTAATAATTTTGATCTAGAGTCAATTCTAACAATCAACGTCCATATAAGCGATTATTTTGATTTCTGGAATCAGCAATATATATATATGCGATGAAAGCATGAGCGAAACATTTTTTTAATTTAATGACCTACCATCAGAGACAATAATTTAAAATAGTTTTAGTATTCATTGTAATGATACTGTATGAAGATGACTTAATAGAAGATTGAAACATATATGTTTATATATGTTTATATATTTTATATTTTTATTAAAAAACATTAATTTTTAAAGATTATTTTTTCACATCAAGATCCTGTGTAGGCTTTTATGCCTATTTATAGATAATAATTTGATTTATTCATAAAGCCGTTTTAACTTATATTAATTTTTTATGCTCAAGTTTAGTTATATGTTTCAGACTGCCAAACGGTCACATCAACTTTGAGAAATTCTGGCAATTAGCGAAACAAGTGACCGAATTTATCGCGTGGAAACAAGTTGCCTGTCCATTCGAGAAGAATCCGCGTGTCATTGCCTTCCTCCAAGCGAGCCCCGTACTCACAGAAAATAGTAAGAAATATTCATTCTGTTCCGTTGTGAATGCGAAGATGAAATTGTTTCATTTAAAATTTTTTTTTTTTACAGCACTTGCATTAGCATCTTTTGAATGTGAGCCGCCCGATAATAATCCAGAAAAAGAACGTTATAAAGCTTTAAAGTGAGTATATATAATTGAAACATTATTATTGAAACATTTTATTATTGAGGCACAACATTCTTTTGGATATAGCTGTTATTATAATTGTTCATAATCGTTTGTGTTTTATAATTGTTTGTGTATTAAAAAAATATATACATACTATTACTATATACTTATATTAATATATACATATGTATACAGGGTTCAATATGTTATTCAGCCTTAATTATTAATATTAAGATCTTTCTAATATGCCTATGAGTATCAAATTATAAAATTGCTTGTCAATTTAATTTATGATATTACTTTGTACAATTGGGTTTGCGTTTTAAGATGAAAAAATCAAGTCAGCGTACAGTTTAAATGACTAGGTAGTTTATAATTCATATCGAACTATTTAAGCATCTAAGATTCAACTTAAGGGCATTTATTTTCTATTAGTTCTGAATTTTAAAAAACTCATTCTTGCAGAAAAAATAATATAAAACTTTTGTATTGTAATTAAAACTCGTATTATTATGTAAGCAAGAAATAAGTATTCTTTACAATTGTATGTTATAGGTCTGAGATGAATGCCCAGTGAAAGCAAGCTATGCCGAAATATACTGAATGGGAACGATATTGATATGAATATATATGAAGATACATTTATAAATATTAATATATTCGTAATTATAGTTAGTTTATATGCAGAGATGATAAGAAGAAAAATGAAAAATGGATGATAAAGCAACAGTGAATTAAAGTATTACTAGGGCAACTTACATGAAATTAAGTATTTCTGTCTTGCGAATTTATCATGAGAGAAGAAACTCTCAATAACATTAAATCTCAATTTGGCGTTTTCAAGAATATCATCTAATCGATCAAAACAACTGCTAATTTTTCTATTGCATTTTTTTAAAATTATATATATATTTGAAAAAGAGAAAAAAAGGAGGAGAAAGTGGAAGAAAAGTTGATTTGAAAATATTGCATTCTAATTTTGATTTTTTAATGGTCAAACTACTTTGACCGTTTGCAAATATCGAATTATCATGACAAGAAACATTATCTGTGCAATACAAAGGTAATGAATTTCATTTAAGATTTAATCAACAAGATTGTTAATCAATTGATTACATCTAAATAAAATAAAATGTTAAAATTGTCAATAAATGAGATTGTACAGGTCGATCGATTTTGATGAATATTCGATTTAATAAAATATTGAATTTGAAGTTTTCGATCATCTTGATGACTAAAACTCTTTATAATTAATATGGCGTGAATATAAAGTTGAGGATATCTCGAAAATGATTATGAAATTCGCTTGACAATGTCATATAGCTATAAGTATAGTTCCTAAGCTTTTGGCTCGTCGGAATCGTTTTTTTCGAGCGAAAACCAAACCGCGATTCTTTATTTTTTCGGATAATTCCGGATATAAACCGGAAATTCTTGGATTCACTCGAAAGAGACGCGATCGGCGCGTTGAACTTTTGTATATAATCCTTTTGATATACGCTAACAGACTCCTAGATATAAGAGGTAGGGTCGTTCCTGTAGAGTAAGCTTATAAGTAAACGATAAGTTCGAAAGGTATATCGTAAGGATCGTCGTACACGTACTTAAGAGGATGAGAAACTAATTACAAGGACGGTCAATCGAAGCTAGAAAAATAAAAAAGTAAAAAATTTCGGCAATACCACACGACTCTACCGTGAATTCGAGTTGTGTTTGATGTATTAATTCTATACAAATAATAATCACTTTTTTTTTTGTTTCTCCTGTGACGCACGCGAGTATAATCTATGAATGAAAAATTGCGCGAATAGAGCTATATGCGGTATAATAATTGAAATATATTCGGTTGCAACTATCTTGTATGTATTTTCATAAAATATCTCCAAATAAAATTAGAGAAACAAATTGCTAAAACATTTAACACACTGTGGGCATAAAATTATTCTTGTGGATTATAACGTAATATATTGCAGATTTACGAAAATTTACGTTTATTTTCCTTCAACATTTATTACTATAATTTAATTTACAAATGACTAATTAAAATGTTACAAATTTAGCAATGAAATATGTTTGTGTGAATCAAAGTATTGAATGCCACAAAAATGAAATTATTGTCAAAAATTAACAAAACTTGGCTTTTCCCTGGACGAATTGGGTTCGGCATTAATTAGCGTGATCAATAAATGTAAATGTATAGAATGCCGTGCCTTCAATTAAATATAGCAGAAGTTAATTGGATGCACAATTTACAAATTATGAAATATTATGAGAAATAATTATGAAATATTGAATGTCAAAGATGTTCGTAACCCGTGCGTCGCTGTTTGTCGCGAACTCATGTAATTCTTCTATTAATTCATAATTCTCTCTCTCTCTCTCTCTCTCTCTCTCTCTCTCTCTCCCTCTCTCTCACATAATTATATAAATTTATAATTTATTAATCTTAACTAAAACTATCCGAAGAGTTATGATTTTGCTAATATATTATAGTTTTGCTTAATATGTTAGATAAATTTTCTATTCTTTTTTTGTATTCAGGCAGATATTTGCTCAGATAAATTCGAAAAAAGAAGATACATGTTTCCAAAGAATTATAGGGACCAAGAGTTTGTTTCTCCTGAATACGTAAATTTATCTATGGCATGACAAAATGTCGAGAAATTTCGATGACATGTTTAAAAAAAAGAAATAAAATGGGCTGTTTTGAAATTCACTCACTGCGCGTAACTTCACAGCCTGAGAGAAAAATTGTAAATTGAAATCACGATCTCATTTAACTGAAAGAGATATACACGTATTGCTTAAAGAAATAATAACGTTATATTTAATGCAATGATAATATTTACAACAATTAATTTGTCGAAACAATGTATGTTACGAGAAAAAACATTTTTTTGATTTCTTTCGTTCTTTATTTATTTCGTTTATTTCTATTTAGTCCTTAAAAATTTATATCCGCTCTCATTTTTTTCTGAGGTCAATAAAATAATCGATATTGCTCAGTTAAAAATATTAATCGTAGTTGTTTCTCATTGACGAGGATACTTTTTATTGCATTTTTCATACACATTATCGAGGAGACAATTTTAATCTTTTTTTCTTCTCTCTCTCTCTCTCCCTTCCTTCCTCCCTCCCCTCTCTCTCTCTCTCTCTCTCAAGTAACGTATATTTTTATGAAAGTCATATTTTAATTGCATTTTTCTCTCGGCATATGAAGTAAAAAATAACAAGTAGATATGAAAAGCATTTTTATTAGTATGAAGTGTATAAACAGATCGCATAACAAAGAAAATATCATTTATTGATTGAAACGACAAATTATTATGTGCGTTCTGCGCAAATCGATTATCGTAAAGATACTCATCTCGATATATTATTAAGATATTATTCTCATGTCACTCATGTCACGAATTATTTATGAAGTGTGATTATTCATTTTATCTATATAATTTCTCTAATTAATGTTTTTATTGTATATCTTTTATAGATATACATATATAATTATTATAAATACTTGACTTATTGAGTCATTTTTATTAGTGAAAGCCCTTGCCATACACGAACTTCAATGTACGTCTTTTATCAAGAAATGTTTTTAAAATTTCCTATAAATAATGTATATTAATAATACAATAAAACATAATATATGTATAATAGATTTAGATAAAAAAGAAATACATGAGCATGCGCCGAAACTTGTTGTTATTAACAACATTTTTTTTAACATTTTTACAAATTTACAAGAGTGACCAATATAATCTGTCACTGTTTACTTGCCATTTTATAAATATTTTACTCTATTTCTTCGGCCAATATTATTCAATTATTAATAATTCATGAATTCTAACGAGATCTGATTGCACCGCAAGTTCGTGACACTTTTTTCGATAAATATAAAAAAACTCGACGATTACAGACGTTATCATAAATCAATTATTAACGGTAAGATTATATATTATATCATCTTAAGCGGCATGCGTGTTATATTGTCAATATTTATAGTGTTATATCACGATCATCATTCGTCTTCTTAAATTCCTATCTCTTCTAATCTCTGTTAATATAAACATATTCGAAATCACTTCCGTTCATTTTTCATTCTTCAGATAACATTATGTTCTTGATGAATTTTCTATGATATTATTTTGTACGATTTTTATAATAAATTCAACGCAATATGTTCACCAAATAAAAATTCGTTGTGAACATATGATACAACGATGCAAAGCTGTTTTATGTATGTATAATCGAGTAAAACATTTTTTGATTGTTACATACTATTTCGATCTCTTATAATATTTTATCACTATCTTTCTCTTCGAAGACACTGATGACATTCTGCAATTAACAGCACTGTATATAAAAAGATGATCATGTGTGTGTGTATATACAATTATACAACTATCTGTACTTAGACTTAAATTATAGACCGTAACCGAATTTAGGAAATTCAACGCAGCGAAAACGGATTTCTTTCGCATCAGGATTTACGATTAATATCGATGATCATAATCGCGGATCGATCAATCCGAAATTGCCTAACGCCACTTAAAGCATACACGTACGTTCAATTTATTAGGAAACGACGATAACTTTTGCTTAATATCTAGTCATTAGATCGTTAGTTTGACCTGAATTTGTCATCATTAAAATAATGGACCAATATTTAACAATTTTTTAAATTAAAATTATTTATATTATTTATGAGAATTCTCTCTTGAGACTTCGAATTTCATCAGAATACACGTTATATGAATGCGCTATTAGTTTTTGCAGCTTTTTTCTATTGCATAATATTTTAAAGAAGCTATTATTAAATATCTCGGAAAATAAATTTTAATGTTTCACAATTTTATTATATATTTTGTATTTATTATGATATATTTTTTAGCGATACAGATTCGGGTCATTTTACGCCTAAATTAAGTATATTCAAGTTAGATTTAACATTAATTTTATGCTAAGCGTGTGAATTTTTGATCAACATTCCCTTAAGTGATATAAGATCGTAATTGCACTATACAGGTAGGATATCTCCTTTACAGAATTCTGTGAGCAATTCACACTCCTTGTGTGTTATTTTATAGCAAATACAATTGATGTATGTAATATTTTCTAATTATTTTTTTTTGCATACGTACTGAAAAACATCATGGCAAATTTCAAATGGTAAATCTTATGTATGAGATTGTCATTTAATATCTTATTTTTTTCTAAGAAAAACAATCATCTAGTATGATTTGTAAATTTCTTTTTATTCGGAAACATTTATAAACAAGACAAAATTGATATTATGTATGTTATGATGTAAACACACAAATGTTTACAAATGTGTAACATACGCTAAAATATAAAAATTGGATTTTAGTTCTACAAAGATTGCACCGAAAATGATGATTATCGTTATTATAAATAACAATAGCAACGAGCATATAAACTGTTTAGTTTGAATTTTATTAACATTATCATATTGAAGATGGATTTTAAAGCAAAAAGCTGAAACGAACTTTTACTATTCTAAAATATCTTTAACTATAGCTAGAATCTTGGCAAAATATATTGATCTAGAGATTTCACAAAAAACTAAAGAAATATTCAATATATATCTAAAATTATTCAATGTATATCTTTTCTGCTTGTAATTCCTTATATTTGCAAATCAGCAATCATCACTTTCGGTGCAATCTTCATGTTAAATATAACAATCTTTTCAAATTTTATATTAAATTGACATTTTGTTTTCTTATATCATATTTTATATAGTGATTATAATGTTCTCAGATTGTTCTTATGTTTATATGCCTTTTTACAGAAAATCAATGCAAGAAATATTTAAGCGAATAAGTTATTGTTTGATTAACTACTCTGATGATATCAATAACAACAATATTATTATATAGTTTACATTGAAATTATTATTTTTTTCATGACCATTTTCATTCAATGTGTATAAATGCCATTTGTTAAATTGTCATTTTGAATTGAATCGGATCAAGTATAATGAGACACTTGTCTGTACGCATTTGCGTGCGTGTGCGTGCGTGCGTGCGTGCGTGCGTGCGTGCGTGCGTGCGTGCGTGCGCGTGTGAGTGTGTGTAAAATAGATTTAATTATATAAAAGCCACAGAAAATCAGCAATTACTGTAGAAATGAAGATGTCTTACAAAATAAACTGCAAATTAACAAAATTACTTTGACTGTTTTATTATTATTATTTCTGTTTTATTATTTCTGTTTTTATGACTGATTGATGACTGATATTTACATTTTATTTTGCAAGTATATATCAAAGTGCACATAAATATCACGATAAATTAACAAAAGAATGAAAAAAGCCATGTATCATAATATAACAAAATAAGTATCTTATTTACAGATAGACAATTACTTACAAATAGAGCATTATCATTTACAATTAGTGTTAATACGATTAATATGGTTCATTTACCAATTTAAAACTAATTTTGAAAAAATTGGCGTTTTGTGATATAATTAGCTTTTTGTAAAAGAAATAATAAGATGCATAAAAATGTTTACGCGTATGTGATTGCAAATTTTATAATTTCGACATTTTATCTACCTACTAGCGATTCCCTAATTTTTTTATCAATCCAGCGACGATAATATGCTACATGAACGTAAACTCCAGGTCTGTTTGCTTTACCGCAATGCTGGCCCCAACTAGTTATCCCGTACAAATTGAAAGCTCCTATTATAAAAAAGTATATGAATTTTATTATAATAATACTATTATTGCAAGTACTAATTGAACATAACAAAATACAATATTTTTTATTTTAGGATAGAATTCATAAACTTTAATTCTTGAATAAAAAATAATAAATAATTACTGTTTTTTGGATATAAAAAGTTTATATATTAATGTTTTCCGAACTTTATTCTATTACCTGCCCATCTTCTATATTACATAAATTTTCTTTTATAATTTTAATTGCATTTTTTATTATTTTAAAAAATTCTATTGTTATATGACCCGTTATTATACGATTTTTTTCCTAATTTCAGTAATTATAATTAATCTATTAATTATTTCAACATTACCATTATGATAACATGCTAAAGGACCTCCGGAATCGCCATCGCATGTGTCGATACCTTCATCAAGATATCCAGCACACATCATTCCGTCACTTATTGCACCTTCACCATAAACATAACTGGCTCGGCAAATTGACTGATCCAATAAAGGCACCCAGCCATATCGTAAATCTTTCGATTGCGCTACAAAAGGATACTGCATAATATTACAATATTCATTTAAAATAATGCTCTTCAGTATTTAACCTACTCGTCTTGCCCGTTTCAATACTGCCGAATCCACTGATCGTGCAATTCAATCCAGGCGAATATTCGGCATTCTCAGCCGGCAAGCAAATTGGCATGATATCTTTGCCAAGCGGGATGCCGAGACCTTTAAGTAAAACTAAAGCGATATCATTGTTCATTCTGTGGCCTTTACGAAATTCCTCGTGTACGTAATAATCTTCGATGTTGGCTTCTATTTCCGTTCCTTCGTTTATCTGAAGATATCAAATATGATTTAAAGTGTAAAGTGTCACATATTTAACAAATGTATACAAAATGCCCGGTAAAAAATTTTTTATGCATAATTATATACAAACATACACAAATATTCATAACATGTTCATTCATATCCATAGAGAAAAGCCCTCCCTGTTATGAGATAGGCGTTTCTGCTAAACTAACTAATAGACGCTATTGGTTTTACCATGAATTTATTGCTCTTGGAGTAAAAACTATTTAGTAGAAAATTCATTATTAGATCATGCCTCTAATCATTGTAAAAAAAGATTTAAGAATTTGAATGTCTTCAAGTTTCATTGAGATGAGGCTTTAAACATTGTTTATTATTTAATAAATAAATATTTGGCAATAAATTCTTCATATATTGTAGTAAGGTCTACCAATAGAAAAATACGGGATATATTGAATTGCTTAATTACCAGAAATTAGATTTGATGATCGTAAACCATAAGATGTGGAAATTATAATACGAGATACCCAAGGTATTTCTAATAACCCATGAAATAACCCCATGCTCCCATGTCATAGTGAAAATCGTTGCTAAAGTATAAATGTAATTGTACAATAATAAAAAGGATAACCGAAATGAACATCGAGTGCCTATTTCTGCAATGCTTAATTTCAACTATCTGAAGACGAGTTCTAGGTATCGCATACTCATTTTTCGCGCATCTTGACTGTGTTTGTTTGTATTTAAAAAACATTAAATAAAGTTTTTTAATTACAATACTGATATATTTTTGTTTTATTATCGATTTCTTGGGGCATCTCATATTAAGAGCGCATTTTTTCACTTTTGCGACTTTTTACTTTGCTCACTTTTTACATTTCTTTAATTTTCATTTAAAAAAAAATGAAATTTGAATAAAATTTTATATAACATTATCTTAAAGCTTATTAAATTCCTTTCAAAATGACCTATTATTTTTTTAAATTCTGCCCATAAATTTCTATTTATCCAAAATGAACTCGGTATCTCATAATAGGGGCCTTTCCTTTATACATTCCTCTTTCTTTTGTAAAATTACTTTTTAGTGTAATAGAAATAATAATAATTTATACATATTTGTACATATTCATGTATGAAAAACTTTTTATGTAATAAATGTTCTTGGGGATTCGATGATAATTTCATTAGATAATAATTCACGTTCACTTACATCCGTGTTATAATCACCAGCACGAACAAAATATGAGCCTTTGTTATAACCTTCTAGACAATGTGCTGCTGTTAGCACGTGTAGAGGCGATATAATAACAGCACCGCACCAATGATTTGATCGACTGTGCCCTCGAACTCGAATACTAGCCTAAATATTATTTAACAATCTCTTATATCATCAATCTCGCTGTACATCTGACGCAATATTTATTTTAACATAATGCACATAAAATGATGATAATTCTTCATTAGTTACAGTAAAAAATCCAATAATATTTCTTCTAAAAGTAATTTACCTGCCAAGGATAAGTGCCTTTTGGTGCAATGGAGCCATGTACTACTTTCTGAAATATTAAATCTTCATCGCTATCGAAATCTTTGGCACGTTGGCCACAATTTGATGGAAGTAGTTCATTAATGTTTTGCTCTGAATGTTCTTGACTGTTTATCCAATATGACTGTTTAATAAAAGTAAAATTAAGAAAATAAATAGCAAATCATATTAAAGTTATGAAATTTTGTCTACTTTGAAATTATTTTAATAAATGCAATCATTACAACTTATGTCAAATATTTATATACTGTGTACATATTTAATATATTGTTATGTTATTATTTTACTATATATTAAATAAATTCAAATATTAATTTAAATACTTAAACAATTTACATATATTTCTCTGTACAAATATGTTAAATTTTAATATTATTGTCATTATTATTCAATGCGTAATCTAACAGATAAAATAACTTTCAATCTAAAAAAATATAATAAAATAAATTAAGATATAATAATTATTTATTTTACTTACTTCGGCATCATTAACATCTCCAGGTGAACAAATTACACCTGCGTCCTCATTATGATCGCAATTATGTTGACCCCAGTGATTATGCTCACATCGATATAATTGCGATTCGTTTCCATGACAGAAAATCTTTTTTGTAGAAATTAAGAATATTGTCTTAGAATATTAATCAAACAAGACATAGTAGGTAATACTATATATTTTATATTATTATTTATATCAATCATTATCTTCTTCATTAAATTAATTATCATGATATGCTTAAAATATATTGAAAATATATTAAATATATATATATTTGAGAAAATATAAAATAAAGTAAGATAAACAAAAATTTTTAAATCAACAAATTTCTTTTTGCAAGAAATCAAAATTATTTATGCCACAAATGTAATACCTCATCGAGCCATATTGGTCCTTGGCCAGGCCCAAAGAAACCGTTTTTCTTAGCTATAGCGATACCACCGTATCCTAAAGATCTACAAATGACTACTGCCGTAGCATTTGTAAAGTCATCATCGCACACAGTACCCCATACGCCGTGATGACGCACTTCTACTCTTCCTTGCAGAGAATTGCTACTATTCGCCAAGCGCAACTCAAATGGTGCCTAAAAAAGATAATAAAAGATAACAAAAGATATGCAAATCCATTTCTACTTTTCTTCTAACTCTCTTACATCGCAATATTCTGAACTTTCATCGGAGTGATCTGGACAATCGACCACCTCGTCACAAATGAAAGGAGTCGGTATGCAAGTTGGACTATTATCACATTTCCAATAACCTTCCTGACAAGTATTGACTGCGGTCTTACATACGATTCCAACAGCCTCTTCCGGTTGACAATTATGAACTCCCCATCTAGAAACAAAAATATATGTATAAATAATTCAGCTATATCGTGCCAATTTTAGTTGAATTATTATAATGTACATCCGACTCGACGTAACGATCAATTGTCAATATTACAATAAGTAAAACATAATGTCAATTTTTACCCGTTAAAATCACATTCACGTAATGTAGTTTCGTTTCCACGACATTTCAATTGATCTACCATAAATTTCGTAGGTGGATCGAGATTTCCGTAAAATCCACCCGGTCTAACTTCCAAAGCTCCAAGATCGAAACCAAGCTCTTTGCAAATAACATCAGCATTGATCATACCAAAGCCGTCATCACATACCTGGCCCCAATGTCCTAGAACTAATCCAACATTGAGTAAAATTATAAAATAAAAGAAAAGAATGTAAGAGAGAGAGAGAGAGAGAGAGAGAGAGAGAGAGAGAGAGAAAGAGAGAGAGAGAGAGAAACCACTTTGCTTTTAAAATACATAAGTTTTCAGCCCGAAATAGAAGAAACGTTGGAAGAAAAAAAAAACAGTGATTATTTTCAATATCTCTTTAAGTTTAATATACTTAGTATATTCTCCATGTTTTTAAAAAAAAACTGTTATCCTTAGTCTCAAAATGTCTCGACGGCTATTTAAAATTCTTCATCGGTGTGAAATCTCCTCTCTCGTAAATCTGATTTCAATTTAGTGAGCAAATATAGTAATCGCTCGAACTGTAGACCTTACAATCCAGATTTGGCTCCGAGTCGGAACAAATTTGTCATATATAAATATAAATGGTTGTATAATTTTATATATATATATATATAATATGTCCATATAGAATTATATATAATTTTATATAGATATATTACGTACAATTACATGTAATTTTATACAATTATATATATTTATATATAATTATTTATATATATATATATATGGATAATTTTTTCCCGGGCGACTACTATTATTTTTTAAATGCATGAAGATATACCAAAGTGTATTGAAGGATTTAAAGGAGGTTATTAAAAAACAATAATTGCCTTTTCTGCTTTTAACATTTCTGCTATTTTAAGCCGGAAACATTTAAATTTTAACTATTTATTTCATTCTTTCTTTGCAATCTTTTTATAAAAAACATATGCGTAGATTTTATTTTTACATATCGTATAATTACTTATAGAAAAAATATGAAATATGAAATAAATGTTAAAAAATTAAATTTAAATATATGTATGTATGTGATATAATTAAAAGGGAGCATTTAAACTAATAACACAAATAAAAATAATAAAGTCTTTGTATTATATTACGTTAAAATATGCTACATTATATACTTTACTTTTTATGTAATTTATTTACTTGAGTACTTTTCATGTATTCTTGCAATTGTTTCTGATAAAAATTTTTTTTATATCTTTTATATCTTTAATTTTTCAGAATTTCTGTATAAACAAACAACGAGCGCCAACTGAAATCTGTTGGAGATCATGACCTTGTCAAAATATGTTATAGAGATCAATATGATCGGTTCCTCTACAGCGTATAAATCGTGCCGATTTTTTTATCAAGAATATAATACTTACTTTTGACTTCTATTCGACCTTCATAACTATTATTTGCACCAGCTAAGCGAATACTATAATCAAAATTTTCAGCTGTGCAGATATTCTCATCGCTGCGATCATTGCAATCATTTTTGCCATCGCAAACTTTTGTTTGATTTATACACTTGCGATTATTGCAAATATACATGCCATCACAGTTTACGCTTCTCTCTTTCATTTCATAATAATCGAACTCTTTGTCAGCTTTGAGTGCACCAGTCAAGCCGATGTTACTATTACTCAATAAACACACATTACCATCCAATCTAAAACAAAATATAATATTTTTATAAATAACATCATAAAAAGAAAATAATTAATCTCAATGATCACAATGTAGTTGTTACGAAAAAAGTTATTTTTTCGTAACGCGATATAGAGTACTGAAATAAGAGGACAAACTTTGAGAGCGAAAAAAAGTTCATATATCCGCAAACCTGTTGTTACTGAGATATAGCTCAAATGTTTATATTATTAATTCATGACCCAACAT
>Ga0157364_1003096_pt1 | contig 15986 bp, 8 predicted proteins | sample AttsexASBM2_FD_111476 | JGI IMG/M metagenome (GOLD analysis project Ga0157364, IMG submission 111476) | Fungus gardens microbial communities from leaf cutter ant in Ribeirão Preto, State of São Paulo, Brazil - Atta sexdens ASBM2 | ecosystem: Host-associated > Fungi > Mycelium > Unclassified ...
AGATTAAGAGTATGACATCAGAGCACATGTAGGAAGCATGGTGGCCTTAAGGAAAACACATGTGGATAAGTAATAGGACATGAGGACGATGCATAGACATAAGGGCAGATAATTATTGTTGTAACATGGACTAGAAGCCTGTAGTATATATAGAGGATCAATACAGTGAGGGCTCCTTATCGAGTTCTCTTGTAATTTCTACTACTAGATAGTCTTCTGTGAGCTTTGCTGAAGTAAGCATACTACAAGTGCTGTTCCAGTGAGTGGTTGCTACAACATCAATATAAGAAGCTATATTACCACCATTCAAAGCACAAATATAAATCTAAGAGTCTCTCAACATAAAAATTGTTAGAAGTAGAGACATACCACCTTTACTTGTAGAGCTCAGGACTTAAGATACATCAAGTACAATGGACTACACAAAGTGGAACATTATTGATATTTCACCTGGTGTTACAAGGCAAATTCCAAGACAAATCTATCTGAATTGGAAACCAAACAAGAAAAACTATGTCTACACACCTTTAAGTATCTAAACTATCAAGGTGATTACCAGGCTGATTCTAATATTTGTCTGTTCTGGAAGTATTGTTTCAACAAGAAATGGTACTCAAAGAAGTATCAAAAACTCTAAGAAATCAGGAAGTAGTCAATTTACTCAAATATAAGCAGTGTTCAAGCATGATTATCAAAAACATCAAGTTCTTTTCATAAAATATTTGAAAGAACAAGCTTCTAACTGATTTGATTTTGGAATCCAGTAAGAAGTTTGACATTATTTTCATTCAAGAACCACCTTGGCCAATTATTCAGTCAATTTCTAGTTTTTTAAGCAAAAAAAGAGACAGTTTAGTAGGTGTTCCTAATCACCCTAATTAGATCACTTTTTCCAGAACACATTTGGATGACAATGACTTTTCCAGAGTTATTTCATACATCAATGTTTGACTGTCATATTTTTGGTTCTCTCTACAAAAGGATATTTTCAATTATAGAAATATCTGTTGTTTTTTCTTCTTTAATAATGGTGATATTTACTATATGATTAATGTTTATTTTAATGCCACTTAAACAGCTTTAAAGTATCTCAAGGATACAGAAGCTAATATTTGTAATATTTTGGTTATGGCTAGCAATTTTAATATTAGAAATAGTAGTTGGAATCCCTTATTCTCTTTTCATTTGATTTATAGTAATCTACTTACTGACATTGCTGATTATTTGGATCTTATTTTGTCAAATTCTACTTACTAAGTTTATACTAGATATTTGGACAATGTGAATAATATGAATTTTGTTATTAACCTTATATTCCTTAGGCCAAATTTCTTAGAAATTGATAACCACACCATTCATTCTAAATTGTGATATTTGTCTGATCATGCTCTATCAACAGTTGACATCTCCATCATTAAAGATTTTGTTCCTGACAAATGATACACAATTATAAAGAACAACAAAGAAGAAGACAAATTCATTGCTGAACTTATAGAAGCCATCAAAAAAATCAACATTGAATAACTCAGTAATAAAGTCTTGCTTGAATTTGCAATGCAAGAGTTCACAAACAAGTCAGATATTATTTGGTATAAATTTTCAAAATGCATCAATATTACTAAATACTCCAAAGAATAGTAGAATAAGGATTGTTAAACCAAACTAGTAAAGTACAGATTGTCCAAGCAAATAGAGGATTGGAAAGTGTTTAGGGATACTGTAAAAAAGACAAACTAATTATTCTTCAATGATAAAATTCAAGAAATAGTGTTAAAAAACTGAGGACTTTGGAAGCTCATAAGAAGTATAAACTTTTGGCTATTGAAGCCATCTGTTATAATAGTCAACTATGTATAGAACTTGATAATTTATGGCAAGCTCTTCATTAATCATTCAACTCAGCACAAAGTCAACAGATCAACTCCAATATATTGAACAAAATTCCAACTTAGCCTATGATAGTATGAGCCTCTTTTTTAACTGAGGAATTTAAAAGCACCATCATCAAGTGCAACAATTCATTTACATCTGGTCTAGATAAGATGTCTTGGAAATATCTCAAATTGATTGTCAAAAATGATATATACTTAAACAATTTTGTTAACATTGCTGACACATGTATCAACCTAGGCTATTGGTTATTACACTTTAAAATGTTATTATCCATCATGATCTCCAAGTCTAATAAGGCTTCTTACAATTTACCCAAGATGTTTTGACCCATTGTTTTATTAAACATGTTTGGAAAGCTCATCAAAAAGATTATTAGGGAAAGGCTTCATTTCTAAGCCATCTCAAATTATTTTATTCATCTGAATCAATTGAAGAGATTGAAGTAATGGTCAACTACTGATCCAAGCACTTTTTTGACTCATCTGATTCAAGTAGAATAAGTCAGAAATCTTCAAACAAACATACTGGCATTTGACATTGCTCAGTTTTTCTCCTCACTTAATCATCAACTTCTTTCTTTGATTTTAGATAAAGTTAGATTTGATCCAAGAGTATCTTTATTCTTTTCCAATTATTTAGTAGGCAGAAAAATCCAATATCTTTGGAACAATTTTTCTTTTCCATTTTTCAATGTTAATGTTGGTATAGAATAAGGCTTAGCCTCATCTCCTGTCTTATTGGCTTTATATTTCTATCCTATTTTTCATATTTTTGAAAAAAGAGCTAAAAATCTAAAAATTCTAGTTTCACTTATTTTTTTTGTAAACAATAGTCTTTTTGTTTTACAAGAAAAATCATTTAAAAGGTCAAATTCTCATATTTTCTGTTGTTACAATATTATTTTGTTTCTTTTTGAACACTTTGAACTTATAATTGAATATAGGAAAACTGAAAATTTCTATTTCTCTAGGTCATATAGAGTTTTCAATTCTTCTCTCTTAGACCACAATATCCTTGGAGGTCCTATTTTTTACCTCAAAGACACTTGGCAATATATTTGATTTACTTTCAATAGAAAGCTTTCATTTTGACAGTACATCAAGTTTTATTCTAATAAAGCTTTGTCAACAGTCAAACACATAAAAATACTTGGCAATTCTATATATAGTTTAATTTCTTAGCAAAAACATCTTCTTTATAAAACTTGCATTCTTTCTATTACTTTCTATAGGTTTTCTCTATGGTACTACAATAATGTGCCACTAGCATACCCTTTTAAGAAGCTTAGAAAAATGTAAAGAAGAGCTGTATTATAAATTCTAGGAGCTTTCTACACTTCTCTTATCTTAGAAATTGAAGTAATAGCTGGATCAGTTTTCATTTATCTACATCTGCAAAAGCTTAGTAGATGATATCAACTTAGAACCTTCACTCTTCCTAGAAACCATGCCATAAAGTTCCTTCTTGAAAGAAGAAACTTAGAAAACTCTAACCATTATTGTCTATTACTTGAGAACATGACTTATAAGCAATGACTCAAGATTAAAGGTTCTGTTATAGATGTTAACAATCATCTTAATGGAATTTTCTCTACTTTCAATTCTCTTAGAAATGAATTTTCTTTTGAAACTAGATTAATTAATACTTTTCCTAGTTGTTTTTCATTCCATCATGCAAATTGCAAAAACAAAGAAAGCAATGTTATAAGGCGAAAGTGTGAACAGACTTTGGTAGGGTTAGAGTTAAGTTATAGACAGTAGTTATATTATTAGTCTATGATATGAGAGAGAGGGCATGTGACTAGGAAGTTACATGACATGATATCATAGGCCTAGAGTAGTCAAGAGTAGTCTAGAGTAGTCTAGAAGGATCAGAAAGAGTCTAGGATTAGGATAATGTCAAGGAACATAGGTTTCTCATGGTGTACACATGGTGTATGCATGTATGACAGAGATCAAAGAGTATGATATCAGAGTACATGAACATAGTATGGTGGCCTTGAGGTAAACACATAGTAGATGAGTAATAGATATGAGAACAGGGCATGGACATTAGGGTAGGTATAGAGAAGTCATAGCATGGACTATGAGGACTTTATATAAATAGTCAGTAGAATACTGTTGTAGTTCCCTGTCGAGTTCTCTTGTGAATACACAACTCATGTTCTCCACTAGATATCCCTACTGAGAGATTTACTTGTAGTGCTGCTATTGGACTTTGTGTCTAGTGGTTGCCACAACAAACAAGGCCACTCACATTTGCAAACTTGATAAATGTGTGTTTTATATTTCCAATAATTCCAAATTAGTTGTTATAGTCTCAGATGCTAGCATTAAGAACAATGTTACTATATTCATGACACATGTCCATTTGTTTTTGAATCCCATCAAGAAAATAATTCATTATATAGTTAACATTATATCTATAGAAGCTGAATTATTTGCTATCAGATATGGTATTAACCAGGCTGTTTAAATCACTAATGTTGCACATATTATCATTATTACAGATGTTATTCATACAGTGCATCATATCTTTGACTCTTTAATCTACCCTTATCAACATCAATAGATAGCTATATTAAAAGAACTCCAAGAATTCTTCAATAAGGATTCTTCAAATTCTATTGATTTTTGGGATTGTTCAAGTAACAATAACTGGCCTCTTCACTCCATAGTTGACAAAGAGACTAAAAAATTCAACTTCACACCTTTATTCCCATGCAAATTGTCTTAGAACCTTGCAAGAAAGAGCAAATGTAATGATATTCTAAAGACTTGGAAAATGACATTTCAAGCATCTGATGCTAGAGGTAAACAATTTCTTAATCTTCTTGATGATGATCTTCATCCTATAGAACCTTCATACACCAAAGAAGATTTATAGATCAAATACTTTGGACATTCAAACTCATTATATGTGAGAGTTATAAAAGCTATTATTAATCATGCTCCTATAGGAGAATACCATCTTTATTTCTTTTCTAATAAAGACTTTAGTTGTCCATGTGGAGATTATCCAATAGAGTTAAGACATCATATCCTTCATAACTGTAGGAGGTTTAACAATTATTGAAATCTAAGGTAAGATATCATTGGTTATTTTGTGTCTTTTCTAGAGTTCAACATAAATGCATTTTCTTTTACCACAGTTTGCCTATGAGCTCTGTGTAATAAATTGTTAATTTAAAAAAATACCAGTAACTTTGTAATCAAGTCCACTGATATATGTTGTCATAGTTTCTCTAGTACTGTATTTGGTCTTAATTTTCCCACTGGTATCTCTGCTTCATTCTTCATTCTCTGACACTGATCATATTCCTTCACATATCACTTGACTTTCTTAGTAACTCTTGGCTATCAATAATTTCTAGTGACTAGTTCTACTATCTTCTACTGTCCTCTATATTATACTATTGGTGTATTATAATGTAGTCAAATAATCTCTAATCTCAACTTTTTATCCTTCAGAACATATACCTTTCCCTTCTTCAATACTAATTTGTCCTCAATCTGTTATTCATCATTTCTTCCACCACCTTTACTATCTCATTATATTTTGCTTCTGATTTTTTAGTCTTTTCTATAATTTTTTCTTCAACTACTTCAATTAACAGCTATTCCTTCTCCATTGCTCTAATCTCTAACCACTCTTTCTTAACATTACTTGATTTTTATTGTTCCTCTCTATTCTCTCTGCTCAATCTGCTCTTCTACTCAAACTGTCTTCTTATCTCATACTCTTGCCAGCTACATACTTCAAAGCAAAATCAAACCTTGATAAGTACAATGCTTATCTAGTCTGTCTTTAATTTAACTTTTGAGCCTTCATAAAGTACTCCAAGTTTTTATGATCCATTCAAATCTCAAACTAACCCTGAGCTCCTTCTAAGAAATGTCTTTATGCTTTTAGACATCTAATAATTGCCAATATTTCTTTATCATAAATTTCATAGTTTCTTTCAGCTTTATTCAACAACTTTGAAATATAGGCTACTGGCCTCCACTTCTCACCCTTATATTTCATTGACAACATTCCTCCTGTAACAAAGTCTAATACATTTGCCTCTACTCTTATTTTTTTGTTCAATTCTGGTATTACCAAGACTGATTTCATTGTAAGCCTTTCCTTCAACTTCTCAAACACTTTCTACTGCCTCTCTCCCCAATTTCATTTCACATCTTTTCTCATCATCTTAGGAAGAGGTTTTGCTACCCTTACAAAATTCTTGATAAACTGTCTATAGTAATTTGCTAACACTGAAAACTTCTATACATCTTTTATACTCATTGGCACTGGTTAATCTATTATTCTCTGAACCTTCTCTTTCTCCATTTTTACCCTGTCTGGTCTTATTACAACTCCTAAAAATACAACTTCTCTAATCTTCTACACATATCTTTTTGGTTTTACAAATAAATTGTTCTCTGCCATCCTTCTCAGTATTTCTTTCACTATGTTATTGTGTCTTTTCTCAGTTTCTGTCCCCACCATCACATCATCAATAAATACTGCTATATCTCCTGCCTTTATCATATTCCTTAGTAAGTCATTCATCATTGCCTGGAAATTTGCTACTAAGTTTATCAATCCAAAGAACATTACTGTTGGCTTAAAGGCACTCTCTGGAATTGAGAATGCTGCTTTCCACTTGTTTTCTTCCTTAATCCTCACATTATTATACCCCTACCTAAGATCCATCTTTGTGAACACTTTCTTTTTTCCTATATTATCTATTAGATCTGAAATCAGTGGCAATGAATAGTGGTTCTTGATTGTTGAACTATTCAGATACCTATCATCTTATATTATCCTTTTCTTTCCATCCTTCTTTGGCACAAAGAATACTGGTGATATCTGTAGTGATTTTGATAGTTGAATCTATCTCTTTCTCAGCTGATCTCTCAAGAACTTCTGTACTTTCTCCCTTTCTATTCTAGACAATGGATATATCTTTTCCTTTTTTGGGACAAACCCTTCTCTAAGATCTATAGCATGATCCCATATCTTTCTTGTTAGCATTCTTTCTAAACTCTTTCTTTTCACATACTTTTGAATGCTTATAGAACATTCTAGAAACTATTTTCTCCACTTTCCTAATCTTTATCAAGTCTTCTTTCTCCTCCTGTTTTTCTTCTATTATCCTTGCTATCTCTATCTCTTCTTCAATTGTCAGTTTTCCAAACTCTTTCTTTCTTTCCTTTTGCATCTTTCCTTTCTTCTGTTTTTTCTCCTTCTGTTTTTGCCCTCCTGGCTTGGTCTGTTTTGTCTTCCATTAATTCCCACACTCATCTAGACATCTTTTTATTTTCACTTCCCCAGTCTTCCAATCAATCTCTGAATTATGGCATACTAGCTATAGCATTCTCAGTATAACACTCTACTTCTGTCCTCCTATTAAATTCATTTCCATTGACAGGAGTCAAGTAGAAAAGAGGTTATGCTAGAGTGCAATAAGAACTATACAATACTAGCTCTTAACTGTATGCTAAAGAATTTAAAGGAGACAATATTAGCATTAGAAATCAATAGAAGATATTAAAATAATAATATAAAAGAAGATTAGAAATCATAAAACCCTCAAAATAGCTTTTGTAAGTATGAATGAATGAAGTTAGAAAGAATGTTAAAAGAAATATACAAGTAGCATCTGCTCACAAACACTTTCCCTAGCTAACACACTCTTAAATAGTGAACTTTATATTGTGTAACAAGCTCCTTTGAAAAATCTAGTGAATATATTGCAAAGCTCCTTAAGAGCCTCCAACAATACTATCCATCCTAGGTGATACACTTTGAATACACCTCTCAAGTCAAACCTTATGTGTCAAGATTGTTGATGATGGACTTTATTTTATTTTCTCTTTTCACTTTATTTTACTTTACTTTTCTTTTTCTTTTTTAATTTTCTATTTTTAGAACAACTTGGGTTAGGGTCTATCAGTCACGCTGTCACATCAGTCACAAAATGATGGCGTAGTCACAAGACTGATCACGAGACTTAGGAGAATGAAGTAGAAGGTTCTGGAACAAAGTGACGTCATATAGCATGGACAACACATGCTGGCCTCATGTTATACTCATGGTCATTGAGAGTAGGGTGCACAGTAGCTAGCATGGACCATGGGTAATAGTATATAAGGTAGACTACTTTGTATTAGAAACTCTATCGAGTTCTCTTATGTTACTCAATACAAGAGTTGTTCTATTGCTTAAACACTTTAAGCTTTGGATCATAACATTATGACTGAAGATATTAACTGATACTCATCTCACTAGCCTTTTCTAGACTGCTAGAACTCTCCAAAACTCATCCAAAAGTGATAGCAGGTACTAATGACACTTACTCAATGAAATAGAAGTTAAAATTAGTCTTGAGTGGGAATATTCAGATAAGGGTTCTCTTCTTACTCTCTTCCACTCATAGCTTATATATTAGTCTAAAAATACAAAGAATAGAACTAGAGAATAAAGACCAAAACCAAATAAAGCTCTCTAAGATCTTGCAAGCATATAACTATTTCTTCATCTGCAACCTGATATCAGTCTAATAATCAATCTCTACTTGCAAGAGCTTATTCCATTTTTTTCTTTTACAATTTCCATGATTGCTCCTTTCCATTTCTCCATTCTGAACCCTATCAGCTTTTGATCTGGCAAGTTCCTGTTTTATTTAACTATCTAACAATTTGTAACTTGGTAAAACTCTCTCATAAGTACATATACTTTGTAGTTAGTCACTTGTAAGTGGTATTGCTTGTCTTCAGAGACCCCTTTTACTTGAGATCTGGTTTGGTTAATGGCTACCACACTATTTCTTATCACAAAATGAACTACTTACTTATTCTCAATATCTGAATCTTGGGTGCACTCTCAGAGGTTTAGGAGTGATTCAGAAGTTCAATAATGATGACAATGATGATTAAGATTAATACAGATAATAAAGAATAAAGATTGATGAAAATTGATCAATAATAAATAATATAAATTGATATTATTAAGTCTAAGGTCTAATCCTCAGACATAGAAGTATATATACAAAAGAGTGATGGTCTGTGCACAAGCTATTTCCATCACATGATCAAAACTTATACTTGATGGAAGCTGTCATCTATTATAGTAGCTGTTAGGCTAATTATATTACTATATTGATATACTTATATCTCTATAAATACTTATTGCTATGTAACATACCATATATCATTGGGAATGGTTTGATGAGCACTTTCCAACACAAGTTTGATCATGGAAATCCATCTAGCTATTCATGAGATATTAGCAAACAAAGATTTTATAGTTACTAATAATCTGATATCTTGATTGTTTGTTGTCACTTTTGTACATTCCATATATATATAAATAGCCCTCATTTAGGACTTTACAACACAACTTAGTTTGTAAAAATTGATCTACTGGTTGTAGAGATACAAACTGAGTAAAGTTTGTGACAGTATAATAAACTTATAGACAATATATGTACTTTATAGTAGGGTTATTTATCACTAGCACAGACTATATATCTATTATATAAATAATGTAGAAATACATTGGGAACTCCTTGTCAAGTTCTTTTGTGATTCTCATAAAATACTTTACTTATAAGTTTACTTAAGTAGTCTATTAGTTATTTTAACTAGTAGTTGCTACACCATAATGGAGTCTATCCAAACACCTTTTTCTCTACTTCCTTAGAACTTTTCACAGACTCTTCTCCATTCTCATTCTTATCTTTTTTATTTTTATTTTTATCTTCTCTCTCCTTGCTCTTTTTCATGGACTTCTTCAGATTCTATCTTATATTAACCATGGTCATAATCCTTGCTAGTTGGGCCATGTTTCTCTTCTAGCCCTCTATCAAGTCCCAAAAGAACTTTCCAATGCTATAGTACTTCTCTACTAGCTCCTGAAGTATTTTTTGATGGTACTTAAAACTTTACATCTAGTAGAGTTTTCTTTCTTACCAACAGCAATGTTGGTATATAGGATATACTGTTGTTTAATAGCAATATACCCTATATAGGCTAAAAAGTAACCATTAGAGAAAGGAATTAGTATAAAAGATAACTAGAAAATGATAATTTTGATACTTATCTGCTATTGTATACTAAGTACTTTTGTTTAGAATGTACATATCTCTTATAAGAGTTTTTGCCTCCCATCATCACTATATTATTTCCATAGTACTTCTTGGGCTATTTTACCTTTGTTTTCTTTGATGGCCACTATCTAGCCTCATTTACTAACCCTAAGTTCTAAAAATAGAAAAATAGGAAAATAAATTGGAACAGAAAATAAAAAATGAAAGAGAAAATAAAGAGAAACTAAGTACACTTCTTTCAATCTTGACAAAGAACTCTATCAAGTTCTCTTATATTACTCTAATATAAGATTCTTTTCTTGACTTCACTTTATAAGTTTTGAATCATAACAGTAGAGGTATAAGCAAGAGAAGAGACTATATAGAGGCTGTATAAGAAGGAAGAGCTAAAAAAACTCTAATATTATAGAAAGTATTGAGGTTTCTAAGACTAAGTACAAGGAAGTCATGGAGATTTTCTTAGGGTTAACCATATGACACATAAAGAAAAGTGTAGAAAGTACTAGAAGGATGATGTCATATCCCATAGGGCCTTAAGGCATATACATAGCTGTTTAGGATAGGCTAGAAGTACTTAGCATGGACCATATGCCTGTAGTATATAAAGTAGACAATCCTATAAAGAGCTCTCTATTGAGTTCTCTTGTATAAACCCTATACAAGATTCCTTCTTTTGTCTAGCACTAAGGATCTAAGTTTGTAATAACAATAGCTCCTAAGAGGAAGCATAATATGTTTGAAATGAGGCACTGGCCCTTAACAGCACATCTAAACCATGAGATGAGGATATTACTAATATTAATACTAACATATGTTCTCTGCAGGAGGTTTTGATATTCAGTTACTATATAACATTAACTAGACAACTGAGTAAGACTTCTGGAATGGTAATTTTCATTCTATTTCATTACACAGTTCTCTCAAACATCTTCTATCTGACTCTAAGAATATTAAAGAGTCTTTATGTCATATGACTAACTATATTAAGAACAAGGATGTTATGATCAATGCCTCCTGGAGATAGCATAGAGAAGGGTCAAGGGTATGACGACATAATCAGCTATGCCACAAGTAGTCTCAGTCAGTGCCTCATGTAGTAGGTGCTACAATCTCACCTTATCCTTATTGTTTCCTCATGTTATCAACCTCATATACCACATATTATTTCTCTTCTAACTAGTATATATAACATAGATACTATCCTGTATCCTTACACTTTACCACTTCTATACATCTCTTATTCTTTCTCAAGTCTTTGCCTAAGTACAATCTGAGCTTTAGCTTAAGGTCGTAACAAAGGATATTGATTGTACCAAGGCAAATAAAATATCAGATCTCAATGGCATGAGTGAAGTAGCCTGGAACTTCATTTCTGCAATATACAAATCATATTGGGATAAACTTGTCAATAACAAGGATAACAGGACATTCAGACAACAAGTCATGTCTAAATTTACTCTGAAAATTTATAAAACCAGAAAAACTACCAAAGATGATAAGATAATTGACAAACCAGTGAGTTTCACAAAGTTACTATCTCCAATCCTCATAAAAACTCCTAAGGAGGTCAATAAAATTTCCAAATTTCTTAATAAAAATGCCAAACTGACTGAAAAAAAGAATATTGAAAAATTATACATACAAGCATCATTACCAAAGACTAGCAAAATTCTGAAGATTAAGGAAACTTTTTCTAAACTACAGGTAAATAAAATAATATTTACAAAATTATCAATAGTGTTGGGAAGTCTAAGCTCAAGTTGAATATGACAACAAAGAGTCCTTTATCATTCCTATGAGTATTGAAAATAAGACTAAATTGATGGAATTCTCTAGTGCACATATTACTAACCTCAATAGAGCATTGAAGAATATTAAATTGGAAGTTATGGCTGACTTTTGATATATGGACCAGACAGGCATTACTATTATTACCAACAAAGTTGCCTCATCTCTTAATCTCCAAACAATTGAGAGATATGTAAAAAATGCCAACCATATTGACTTAGACAAAGTCAAAACTCCTTGTCTATTATAATCAAAGTCATATTTGAAGATTATAGATATTCCATACCTTCTAGAAAACACTAACACTCCAATTTCAGCAAATGTTGTCCAAACAATCATTAAGAACAATTATATTTTCAATAACATCACAGTTGCTTCAAAACCATGAATCATCAAAGTGTCACCTATATAGCAATCATCTGGTTGGATATTTAGGATGTATAGAGTGGAATTAAAACAAAGGGGCTTATTAACAGATGTTTCAATGCAGGAAACCATATCACTACTATTTAAAATATGAATATAAACCTGGATGTCTTCTAGTGTAAAAATTGCTAAAAATGGGAATATGCAACTTTCTTATACAGAGCTCAAGAGTCCAAGTGTGTCAAATGTAATGGACTACACAAGACCAAACATCACTGACAGTTTGCTTGGTGTTGCAAAGCAAATTTCAAGATTAATCCACTAAGGTGTCACAAACTTCATTCAGCTTGTATCTCTACAACCAGTGGACCGATTTTCACAAACTAAGTTGCGTTGGAAAGCCCCAAATGAGGGCTATCCGCACATATGTGGGAGGTACAAAAGCGATAACAAACAATTGAGATATCAGGACATCAGTAGCTGTAAAAGCTTCATCTGCTAATATCTCATGAATGGCTGAACAGATTCGCATGATTGAACTTGTGTTGGGAAGTACTCATCAATCTGTTTTCAACAATACATGATGCATCTCAAAGCAACAAGTATTGGTAGAGATACAAGCATATCAATGTAGTGACATAATTAGTTACCTTTTAAAATTAGCCTGATAACTGCTATGACAGCTGACAGCTCCCATCAGGTACAAGTTTTGATCATGTGATGGCAACAGCTTGCACACGGACCATCACTCTTTTGTATATATACCTCTATGTCTGAGGACTAGACCTCAGACTTAACAACATCAATTATTCCTGTTGATACTTTTCATCATCTGTTAATCATCATATCCTTATACTGAACTCCTGAAACACTATTCAGCCCCAGTATCACAACTAGTGAGTATCTTATTTGTAATAAATACTAGAAGAAGCTTTTCTAATAATAGAATGCTGTGCATACTCTAGACTGTCAGATATTACAAAGATTGTTACTTAGATCTCCATCAAATTGTTGTAGAATAGAAGAGCTCTTTTAGAATAGAATATAATATATTCTAGAAGAAAGTAAGTAGGTTTGGATGAGATTAGTGTTATTGTCAAGAGTGGTATTAAGGTAGGTAGAACTTGCTTCAGACAGATATCTGCAATCAGTTATACAGAAAGAGGATCAGATCAAGTATGGAAACTTATCTAGAAACAAATGTTGTTATCTGTGAGATTGGATAAGATATCTTATTGTAGATCAAGCTTGAAAGCTTATTTATAGATTAACAACATGATCTCAGATGACAATCTTGGTCTTAACTTATGTGTTATACTCACTATTTATCATATAGTTGTAACTTTGAATATTGAGATATCAGAAAGAAGTGAAAGAAGGTTTTTAGAAAATTCTGGGTAGGTTCTTAGTCAAATTTAGTCAATTTTCAGACTGAAGACTATAAAATATCTGCTTAGTCTTAAATACTAAGTCTGTAGTTGGAACTATGGCTAGAGAAATAATAGTATAGAAGATAACTATGGAGATATTATAAAGACAGTTTCTAGAATATAAGATAATTGAAAGTCTAGGTAATGAGTTGTCAGGAGATGAAATGTGAAAGGTTAGTCTATGTATAAACAAGCACAGATACAGAAGTATATCTAGATATAATTAGAGTCCTAACTAGAAGTCAGGAAGCAGATGTCTTAGATATTTTAGAAGTTGGTCTATAACAGTTATCCAGAATAGATAATAGATATAATTGGGTTATTATATGATAAACCATCAAGAAGTTCATACTAAGCCTATAGTATTTAATGACCATCAAGAACCTTGTTACAAGTCTATGATGTTGCTACTCTGAGTTGTACTTGTTACCACTGATCTTATTATTATTGCTCCATACTTTTTGCCTAGCTAAACAACCTTTCAGATATTTCTATCAAGATTTCTAGCCATCTTTTTTTTTGTCATTCTCTACTTATACCAGAACTAATCTGCTTGATTAATAAATAATATACTTAGGTTTTGTAAGAGAACTCCTCCTTTACCTAAATTCAAGTTGGTAACATCTGCCAAAGCCTAAGTCAACCCTATTATCATATATCAGATCCACTTGTTTAAAAGATATGTTCCTGTAGTAATGCTGTCAACCCAATATCTATAAAACAAGCTTATCCTCCATAATAACCACACTTCTTGCAATATGTTCCCATGACAGTGATGCAACAATCTGAATACCCAATCTTCTATGATGGAAATACTCTTATCAAACTCAGTCTTCTATGGTAGAGTTTTCCTATCTTGCTCCTGTCAGTGTCTCACCACTGAAACCTATGCTCAGAACAATATACTGAAACCCTGAGTATCTCCTATATCTTCTACTTGTATATAAGACTAGTAGTTATACTGTAATTCACTATTCTAATAATTGATGAAGATAATCCTTATTGAACACAATCCCCAGTATTTAATGGCAACACACCAAATCAGCACTCATCTCTATCTCAGACTTCATTTACTCCTCTGAAGTTGTGACCATATGGCAGACAGGTAACACAGCATATAAGCTGAAGCCAAGGTCATTCCAACAAGTCTGCATCACTGAGCTCATTGCACAGAGTTTTCATACTCTACACATTCCTGAGCCAAACTCTGTGGACTTTTACCTTCTGGTGTGAACTGTGCCTGACAGTATTACTTAATATAAGAACTCTACTAAGTTCTCCTGTGTTAACCAATACAAGGTTCTGCTTTTACTTGAGTCTAAGTTGTAACACCAGGCCTATTTGAGCATGGTGTGATTAATCTGGCTGGCACTAGCAGCTGTGTTCAAGCTTGACAAGGAGAAGACTTTCTGAACCTCTGTGTAAGTGACTTTCTCAAGGCATATTTTGTTGTCCTGCATACATGATAGATTAGCTTTGATGGAAACAGGAAGAGGGGGAGGCTCTTGGTAGAGGGCCACTCTGAGAATTTTGCATCTTTCTTTATGTGATAGTAGGGGACAGTCTTGGTTCTCTTGATATTGCTGGGATGGGGTAGTTTCTGTATCCTGTTGTCCATCAATAAATCTTTTATGCCTTGTCTGCTGATGCTTTTTCTAGGGTTTCATCAGCCCATGTTCTCTTTGCACTTGTCTCTTGAAAAGGTTGCATGTCCATTTTATGTCTCTGTCCAGATCTGGGTCTCGGAGATCAGGTGTTTCAAGGTGTTCGCATTGGAGTTCCCGGCGGTGATGTACTGACTAAGTAAAGCACAGTCCTGAAATTCAACCAGTCCACACCAACTATGATGGGACTGAAAAGACCACTACATTGATGGAGCTCAACCAAAATGGATGTGAAGTCATAACAAATAAACTGCCGGATGTAGGAAATGCCTTGTGTTTCTATATGAATCTAGTAGACTCAGCTCCTCATCATGTATGTATTATGTATATATTATATGTGTTTCGATTCAATCCTAGTGTGTGGATAATTGGATCACCGGTCTCTCGAGTCAGTCTCTCGTTGCCTATGAAATTTTACCGTAGACAACGGTAACGAGTAGCCGTCAAAGGAAAAAATATTGCAGGTGGCAATCTTTTCACGGTCTATACAAAGCAGAAGGGAAGAAAAAAGTAAGTTTGACATAATGTTTGGACAACTTGCACGAATGAGATGATAAGTCCAAAGTAGCGCGATCCCTCGAGTCCGGTAGAAGGCTATTCAAGACCTCTCTCGAGCTCGACTTTTCTTCGTGTCAATCCTCACGTACTCGCTCTCCTCCGGGACGCTACCGTTTACAAGAGGATTGGAGCTTGATATATCCTTCTTCACATTCATATATGCCTCTCCAAGCATTTGTAAAGCCACAG
>Ga0157364_1003097_pt1 | contig 15986 bp, 4 predicted proteins | sample AttsexASBM2_FD_111476 | JGI IMG/M metagenome (GOLD analysis project Ga0157364, IMG submission 111476) | Fungus gardens microbial communities from leaf cutter ant in Ribeirão Preto, State of São Paulo, Brazil - Atta sexdens ASBM2 | ecosystem: Host-associated > Fungi > Mycelium > Unclassified ...
CAGAAAACATTACGATATTTTTGGAAAAAAAGGGACTCGATCGAATGAGAGAATTTCTCTGGCGTTTTGTCCCGTGGGAGAAAGTGTCCGCAGAAATCCATGGATCGTCGTCGTTGGTTTCGGTGCAACGTCGACCGAGGCCAGTAGTCGGTAGTGATTTTTATCTCGTGGAAAAGTTTTCTTTTTCTCGCATCAACTCGCGCGTACTTTGTATGCACTTTGGTTTCCGTCACGGGGATTACGTGACGATAAAACAAGATAGTTCACACGCTCTACAAAAAATATGTCGTATTTGAATGCAACACCTTGTGGGAATCACAATTGTTATTTCGATTAAAATATGTGGAATGGAGATAAAACTCAAATTGTTTTAAGTAATTTTATTTATTTGTTTATTATATTCACATTCTGTGTTATTTATGTATACTATTAATTCAAACATAACATGCGAATTGTTGTTAAAAAAAGAACATTAGTACAGTGTTTTGAAAAAACACCACGCGTGAGACAGTATAAAGTCTTTTTTTCTCTCTTTGTCATTTAGATTTTGTTTTTTCAAGAAATGCGATTTATTCCACAATTTATATTATTTGAACTTGTAATAATAATGTTATCTTGGAATTTATTTTTGCTTTTCTCTCTTCTCTTTTGTTTCTATTATACTGGAATAATATATTTTTTAAACAGCGGAATATATAAGTTCTCAAAATTTCTGGTATTATATTTAGAGTAGCGAAACTGATGTCTCTCTCTTGACAGACGACTGCTCCACATTATTAAGCTGTCGATCATTTAAATATATCGAAATATGCAAAATAATGTACAAGATACAGTCGTGACTAAAAATATTAAGCACTTTAATATTTACAATTTTAATTAAAAAATTGATTTATGTAACATTTGCTGTTATAAATTATCCTTTGTTTCAAAAACTTTTTAAATTTATATATAATGCCTGTAATAGATAGCAAAATAGATAAAAAAAATTCCAGATAAATATAGATGCCTAATATTTTTGATTATGGTTATATGTCTGGAGTATAATTGTATCTATTTTAATTAATTCAAGATTAAACGGTATATATTGCATTATTTTCTTAAAATCTCTTTTCTATATTTTAAAAAAATTCTGTATCTTTTTAATTAGTTTTTTTTATTTAGGTTTCTCGCCTATATTTATTTGAAATCCAGTTCTGACAACCAAACATCCGTTACAATTTTCATTACAGTTTAGCTTTGTGAAGAGATGACACACTTCCGCGCGGTTTCAGCCGAATAAAAATTTGCAGCGGTGCACAAAAAATGACCCGTCCATCGAACCGTTCTATCGCACGTTTACTCTTCCGGCCGTTTGTATTCGGGAAACGCGATCTGGAACGCACATCATCCAAAGGTATCCATATAATCTATCAGTAACCTGCTGTAGGAAATTGAATGTTATATCAGCGTGCTAATCAGATTGGAACGACCAACGCGGCAGGCTGGACGGCTACAACGCTTCTTGCACATCGATTTACATGGATGCATCTGCCTTTATAAGATATCCAAAAATCAATGAATATTAATTTCAATCACATTTTTTTTGGTCAATTTGGGGTATAATTTTTTCTTATAGGATTAAGGAAAATAATTGTTTAATGAATTTTTCAATTTTTACATATATTTTTTTACATATATTTTTTTACACATTTTATAACTAAGCTTTGAATTAAAATGCTATTATTGTTATAACTAAATGTCGAATCTCTGTTAAGTAATGTCTGTTTAAACTAAAAAAAATGTGATTTCAACATTTATTGTTTCTTTCTGAAGCTTGGTTTGTCACAGTCCTCGCTTTAATTGTTAATTATTTAACAGTTTGACAGTTATAGACGTCTTGACATTTTCCTCGATGGAAAATCAATTCCAAATCGGGTGAAGAATTTCTATTGAAGATATCATTCTATGTAAATGTGCTCAATCATCATTATATGTATATTCAAATCGAACAGGATTGAATTCATGTCGATTATATCTCCATGCAAGGAGAATAAATTCTAAATTTTCATTCAGCAAATAATAGAATTGGATAAATTTTGCCTTACAATGCTCTTTTTTAACAGTTTTCAAATTTTTCATTATTACCATTACCAAAATTGATTTTTTTTCAATTCAAATGAAATTCTTTAATAAAATCTTTTTCTTATTGTTATGTACTGACTATTTAAAAAGAAAGAATAAAAAATTTATGAATAGAATAAGAAATAATAAATAAGTATATAAAATATATTACATAGAGTAATCTAATTTTAGATTAAATTGTAAAAAATATTGTTGGAGTAGAAAATATGTATGTATCTTCAGTCTTTAGTGTTTTTACTCGTTTTGTAATATTTAGTCTCAATCAATTGATAATAGTTTTATTTTACTTTACACAAATAAATTGTTTAATGCTTGAAAAAGCATGTTTCGATGCCATATAGAATACAAATTTCTAATAATAAATAATAATAAATAATAAAAAGTCCAATGCAAGCTTAACACGAACTTGACGCATTACGAAAAAAATTTATATACGAAACATATATGCATATTAATAACGCGATAGAAAATTATAGACTATGTTGGCTGTCATTTTGGCTGTTGCAAGATCAATGTACGCTGTTCTCAGATATACTGTGCAATTAAAAGAGATAAATCGCGCACGTAATTCCAAAGAGCTATCGACGAGGCTCCTTCTTATTAAGTATGCAATGTATGTTCTTTCATATTCATTTTGCGTAAGATTTAACGTGCCTCCGCCGGATTCTGACAATTACGAGAGGCCCGTCTCTGGTTTGTGGTATTCGCCATAAATTCGAACTTTAAAGGAACACAGAAGAGAGAGAGTTTTGTTCTAACCCTTGGTATTTGTACATTCAATTAAATATTTTATTTAAATGTATCGTAAACTAGGCTGAGAAATGTTTTTGAGTAGGGTTATATTTTCAAGGGTACTATTCAGGATTTTGTAACTAAATCGCACAGTTTGAAAGAGAAGCTGTAGTTCTGTCTTATTCCCATTCGTAGGCATAAATATTGCAAAGGCTTAAAGGGCACGTTTTAAATAAAATCGACGAACGAATATATAACATTTTCGGAGATATAAAGGATTTATAAAAAAGAAAGAAGGATAAAGAATAAACTTCTTTATTTAACATAAATAAAGAAATTTGTTCAACTTAATATAGATTTCCATTAAAGCATATAATAAATAATGAATTTATATTGTTGAAAAAAAGAAATAAAATAAAAAATATATGTATAATTTTGAAAAAATATACAAAAACGCAAATGAGAAAAAGAAAGTGATAAACAATATAGAAATGAATAAATAATATTTATCGAATAAGATCAAATTTTCTAAGAAATTGTCTAATTCTCTAAAAATAATACGATAATAATTTGAATAAAAACACAAAGTAATATTTGTCATGAGATATATGATAATTTTTATAAATTGTATATAAATGTAATAATGCTGCAATGATTCAATAGAATCAAAAGAAAGCACCGATGTCATTAAACAAAGGAAGCTCGAGATAACTTTCGCGCGTAGGTAACAGTTTCTGTGCTACTATGCCATTAGGCAAGTGCACTTTACGTTTGAGTGCGCAATTTCTAGGATGAAACATCAAAACTATTATTATTCGAATAAAATCGTCGCTTAATTCGATGATATTAATCGAAGAAAATATAATAAATTTTTGAAAATTTACACGCTTTAAAAATTAAAAACTCTTCTTGAGTTTTGTGAGAAAAATTACACTCTTCAAAAATTTCTCGATTAATATAAATTATAATGTTAGACTTTGATATTTTTTCGTATTTTAATTTGTGTAATTACCATATTCAATTGTTATTAATGTCAATACTGATTTAAAATTGATGCTGCTTTAAAATATGGTAAAATCAATTACGTAGGAATAAATTTTAAATGTCATAAAATTTCATGAATTTTGCATATTTGGGGAAGTTTCATCCTGATTCATTAAAAAGTCCCAGGTCATCCAGTAACTTAATAATGAAATATTTACATTTAATAATAATATCACATAAATGCCAATCTGCAAATAGCAGTTATTTGTTAACATTGTCGCCACTAAAACCGCATATTGATGTTTATTACATGATTATGCCACATATTGTTCATAAAGAATGTAAAAGGATATAACGCTCAATGTTCTGTTTTTCTTCTTTTCGTGTCAACAGATCGAAGTAGTCTACTCATTAATTCCAGTATATGCTCCATGTGGCTTCGATTTCTTTTTTTATTCACACAATTCCGATGACTGACGGCGAGATTCTTCCCTTGGAAGAAGTCTTCCACCTGCTTCCTTTTATAGGCAGCTTCCTTTTTTTTGTCTCCTCTTTTTCTCACGAAAGTATACCGACGATGACACATTTGGGAATCCATACGGCACGTCGTGACACAATAGAAAGTTAAAGGCTAAGATCCGGAAGGAAGACGCCAATGATGACGAGTGACCCACATCCGGTGAATTAACTGTGAGAGAGTAGACGCATGCGTCGCTTATATGAATCATTGAAGAAAATATCACCAATCGAGTAGAAACTCGGTGCTGGAGATGAGAGTCGAACCGTTCGATAACCAATACCGATTGAAAAGCGTGGAGAACGCACTTTAGAGCGCAATGAAGCCCGTGATTATTTAGTCTTCTGAATTCAATTGTTTGTTCAACAATGATTATTACATTCGACATATTACATTCCATTCAAATAATATTTCAAATATTTATCGTATCATATTCTGTGTATAATATTACTACATTGTATTGTGTTTACTCTCTCAAATATGTAAACACGGCAAAATTGTTTCATGCTGCAGAAAGACTGACGATTAATTATCTGACTATGGATCGACTTCCTCACTTATTCTTTTATTGTCAGAAATTACAATACATTTAATTCATAATGTTAAATTATAATCAATTTGAATTATTTTTAATCATATCTGCTACATGCCTCTGCTTTTATTTAATATGCCATTAATTTAAATAAAACAATTTAACTTTGGAAAATTTATTCTCTTTTAAATGCATACGGTAGACGATTTTTTATTTACTTTGAAACAAAATAATCATAGAAATAAATCGATTTATATTTTAATACACGTGAAAGTTAAAAATAACAAAATGTTATTTAGCTCAAGGAATTGGGTTACCATTACTTTTTGCAATCTAACAGTGTAACTGTGACTGAAAAATCCAATACGACGGCGGTCTGATGCGCTTTTTCTAACAGCTCGATAAATCTAATTTTAAGGTTGAGAGAATTCATCTTTTCTTCTATTCTCTTAACTTTTAAAAACACGGAGCTATTATTGCATTTAATTCTTAAATTATATATTAGAATTATCGTATTTTATAATCTAAGACGTGCGTCTATTTTAATCAAATTTGAATTTTAGTTCTATTTTCCTATCCCTTCTATTTTTAATCTCACAAATAATTAACAAACTTTTAAATAAAATGTGAATAAATGTTAACGAAACTTTCTCGCTCGATTGAGCTCGTTCTCTTATTTAGGTCGACGCGAATATGTCTGTCTTTTATCTTTCATGTTTTTATGAAAGATAAAAATTACGTCTTATCCCCCATTCAACATAGATTATTCCATCGACATTTCAAAGATCGCAGCGATGTTGCTAGCAGCTTCTGTACTACATGGACTATCTTTAACCATTATATTTTTAACAGTAAATTCTTTTGCATAGTTGCAAGAAAAAATTGAAAAGCGGCTGTATCGAAATAAAATCCGGGTCGTATCCTCTCCATCTCGATTGACGTCATAAAATGAAAGTCCAAAAGAATTTCGTTCATGATTTTTGGAATAGAAAACGTTCCGCATTCGTTAACCACGTTTCGCAACACGTAGAAATCACGTCTCCGTCGGTCAACAACAGACTAATGATTAATCTGGCATAATCTGGATGCGATTGCTCCATGTAATTGCCATCACGTATCAAGAAGTGGCATGGCGTTACGGCCATACTCCACTATCGTTGCATTATTCATGTCTCTCGGCTACACCCTAAATTCGAGGACTTCCCAGAGGATGTAACCGCCGCAACGCACCGGTAATTTCACCGTCGAGCAGCCTTGCCAGCTATCGCCATATAAATCACGAAGTACGGTGCATTAAAGACGATCCCGTGAGGGGAGAGATAGACTTCTTTGCATTATAGAGTTTAGAATCGAAAATGACATTTAAAATATTTATCACATATTCATAAGTATAATTTTCAACGGCATTGATTATGCAAAGCATTCATTCCAAACAATATTAATCATCGCAATTCTTATTTTTTTAATCAGACATTCTAAAGTATTAAATCGATGATCTAAATGTTATTAGTTTATGCAAACTAATATTACTAATGTATGATAATGAGGTTATTATTAATGACAGTAATGAATTTACATTCCTATGCACAATAGCAGCGACATTATATTCAATATATCATCATTAGACAATATATTGACCTTAGGATTGTAATTACGCTGATGGTAGACAAGGGATGAGTTGCTATGATTCTTTTACTTTTATTTTTAATTATGAGTCGCCTCCGAGGAACATCTCGGGATGATTACGACGGGTGCGGCCTGGATAATCGCTGCGATGAAAAGAAATGATACGTCGCAACCAGGTTTGTACAACACATAAAAAGGAAAAGACGAATAAAGGAAATGAAAAATGGTTGGACAATTCGTAGATCTAAAGTCGACTTCGGCTCATGAATAACGTAGGAGAGAGCGCATTAGAATATTCCCCGCGGCATAACGAATAAGGAGACATAACTTCCATTGTTATTCTCCAGGTTTTAAAGGGGAGGGCACTGACTTGCGTTGACTACGAAAAAGAAGGAAAAGTTCTACATCGGATAATGATATTTTTCGCGAAGATGCACTTGAAAGAAAAGTCAATCTATTGAAATCGTCATCTATTTATTAATAGTGCATTAAAGCGAAGAACAGAGTTCCAATCTGTTCTCGTTTCGAGAGAAGGGAAAATGATTGTGTGAGAGTACAAGCGCGACTCCCACAGCACCGTAATTAGGATTCTTATTCGATTATCGCGTCGACTGGAGATCGTATTTTAATCAAGACGCAATTGTTACTGTTCCAGGTAATAGCGGCCGGTTCAAAAATTACTTGATGCGCTGAGGATGCGCCGTGATTTCTGCAACGGTGGGCTTGCCTGCGCCGTTGTGTGGGTGTCAACTTGTCTGCTGCTTGTCCTTTCGCTGTCGACATCGACCATCGCCGGTATGTCCTCTATTCTCTCTCTTTCTCTCTCTCTCTCTCTTTCTGTTTCCTTTTTTAGCGCTTTATTATTTACTCCTCGTTAATTAGACCCGTCTCTGTTCAAAATGCTCTCATATAAACTCAAAACATAAAAACAGATAAAATAATTGCGAGAAAATATCTTTCAAAAGTGAATTGACATTTTCATCATAAATTTCGATTCGCACAACATGTCGCTTTAATCATTTTTTGTCGCATTCATAGTTATATCTATTTTTTTTAGCGAATCAATTAATTTTTACAATAATATTTATGTATATATATATATATATATATATATATATATAAAATTGAAAAAAAAATTATATTTTATTATCTCTCCTTTTTCTTTTATGAGTTAAAGAATAATATTCTATTTGGCTTTTAAAAAGATTATTGATTAATAGTCAAATCTGTTTGCAATAATAATTAAACATTAAAATTTATAACAAATCTAACGTTATTGAAAGATGCACAACAATTTGGTACGAGTAGAAATGCATACGGATAGAAATGTAGAGATCATTTTTGCGCATAACTTCGAATTCTAAACTCGATTAGAGATTAAATTGAATTTGATCGATAATGGTACGCTTAACGTACGTCATGCGTACAGTCAAGTACATCAGAGTTGCACGCATGAATTGCACGTGTGAATTGTATGGTCATTAATGTACATGACGTAGACATAGATGATCGGAAATGCAGGGTACCTATGTATATATTCGATATAATGTGATATCGTTGGCTAGAAATTTCCCATGCGATTTCGTATTCCGGCAATCGATTCCCATTCTAATGTGTTACAGCAGGATGCATGTCGTCTCAATAAATATCGAGGGCAATCCGATTTGCATGCCAATAATAAATTGAATTTCTCCTACACTATTAAAATACATCCCTTCATCTTTTCTTCTATCTCTCCCTCTTTTGCCAGAGATTTGTATTGAAAATATAGGAGCGCGCTGGCTCAGCAATGTGTTACATTAAATTCATTTTTACACTTATTGAAATACAATAAAGAATAACAGGTTTTTAGAATATATATGTGTTTCTTATATTATATATATATATATATATATATATATATTTCTTAAAAATTCATACATTATATATATGAATTTTTTTTTATTGCAGCATAGTATATAAAATTATATACACTGTTAAAAATAAATTGTTAATTTTAACAGTTTTGCATGTCTTAGAAAGTTCAGTATTCATTTTTAAGTTAAAATTAACATTTTATTTTTAACAGTGTAAGCATGTAATAGAATCTTGTTGTATGCTCTATGAATATCATGATACTGGATTTGGAGCAACAAACGAGAAAATCCGCGAGCAATGAATCGAAAATTTGGGTAATTGATGCATGGTAAAAGTCTAAAAATTCATTTGGATTTTTATGAAATTTTTGTTTCGGCAATGTAAAAATATATGTCTAAAAATGTACACGTTATAAACGATTGTACAATGTATGCGATACGTACATCATACTTGAGAACTTTCGCTAGAGGACACCTAAATAGAATATCGGATTTTCTTTTCGTGTACGCCCATCTGAGCCAGACACTTTCTTCATTTGTCAAACGAACGTGCATCACTGTTTCGCGTATTAATATGTGTCATGTAACGGAACGCGCATAGCAAGCTTCCTTTACATTGTGCGTAAATTTGTGCACGAAAGTTTAATTCTTTGAGTTTAAAAGATTTATTCGTATATTTCTTTTTAATTCTTATCACTTATCAATATTTTGTATATTAATTTTTTAAATAAAAAATTTTAATTAAAGCTAAAAATATAATTTAAAAAGGAAATAATATAAGATACTATTATAATAGATAATAGATATTATAATAGATAACCGATTATAGTAAAGAGCATTTTGTATTTGTGTTAAAAGTGATCTATTTAAATCTTGACTAAAATTTTGTTGATTGTTATTTTAGTTTCGCGCTTGCAATTTTTACTGATTTTAAAGGAATTTCCGTATATTTTTTTCCTATTTATAAATCTTTGTTCGTTTTTTATTTTATTTTTTTCTTTTCTGAGTGCTCAAAGGCATTCGCTATTACGATGCCTTCTTGAAACGCTCTCATAGCATGTTAGATAAGTATAGTAAGTGTGGCAGTAGGATGCCGAGGAACCGTTATCCATCGACTCCAGCTATTTTTATTATTATCATCGTTGTGCTATACTTTTAGTCCGAGCGTTCAAAAACGTCACTTCGACTTCTCATTTGAAGAAGTACCTTATTTCTTCATTATTATTAAAGTGCTTTTTAATGTAGGTAACTCATTAAATCAGTTTAAATCCAAATTCAATATGGTGCTTGTAATACGCTTCGTATCGCTCCGCTTTCGATCAAAAATTTCTTTAACTTATTTTTCACCAAGAATTAAATAATTTTTATTGACTCTAATCTAAAATCTCTATTATTCTTGACTTGCAAAACATTACTTTTTATATCTGATATTTCCGGAATACTAATTAAAAAAATTCTGCCTTCTACATGTCGAAAATATTGAAGTCTTTTCGGACTAAGGCATGATACTGTGACCCAGAAAATCGAAAATTTATTTTCAAAGAAAAAATCCAACTTATCCAAGCTATCGTAAAATATTTTGGATAAGCTGATATCGAAAGTCTCTACGTCATTATTTGAGTCATTTCAAAACGTAAGCAAAAGTGAAATAAATCTAATTATCAAATCCTAAAAAAATGTGAATGTAGATTTAACATCATAAGTCATTAAATTATTTTCATTATTAATGTTGGTGTTTACATCAATATCAATCACAGTGAAGATTATCACGGTGAAGATTATATTTAACGCCATATTTATATTTTTATAATAATGAAAAATCAATGATCAATTAATGTTAAATGTAATTAATAAAATGTAAATAATAAATAAAATCTAACTAATACTAAAGCAGGAAATTACATTTAAAGTATATTTTATAAATTGCAAAATTATTCTAATTTCTTATCTTAAAATCGTCCAAATGAAGACAGAGTTTCATTCTGATTTACGCATAATTTGCAGAGCCATTGCTGAAAGTCGCCGGTCGATGTCCGTCCCTTGTTGAACAGAACGTGTGTCCATCGAGAGCACCAGTCTGCGAGAATGACTACCAATGTCAAGGCACGGAGGAACGTTGCTGCAAGACTGCGTGCGGTCTCCGCTGCGTCTCAGGCGAGTTAACTGGATGCGAGCAGTTGGAGTTGGCGGCTGTGAGGAGATCGCGGGCCCTCGGCGTTCGGGGTCCCCAACAGTTCATTCCGCAATGCAACAATGAGACCGGCGAATTCGAGAGAATACAATGCGAGCCACACGGTCGCAGTTGCTGGTGCGTCGACGAGATCGGCGCCGAGATACCCGGCACCAGGGCGCCCAGCAAGAGTGTCGTCGACTGCGACAAACCTCATAGTTGTCCAGCTCACAGCTGTCGGATGCTCTGTCCTTTGGGATTCGAAGTATAAATTCACTTTACGTTTGTCGCATTCAATTTACAGTTATCAGTATTGAAAATATCCAAGAATAAGTACTTTCTTTTTGTGCTGAAGTACATCTTTGTTACTTCTGCAATTATCACTTATTTACAGTTCGAAAATGTTAAACTTTTAAACATTTTTTCTGTAATTGTTGATCGTTCAATTTCGAATTATGACATTTAATTTCTAATAAAGTACGGCTGTTAGAAATATTCAAAGATATATAAAGATATATAAAAAAAAAGAATTCATAAAATATATTTTTAAATAGAATTTTATACTAGATATACTTGATTGTTTCGTGCCAAATAATCTTGATATGATGTTTTTCACATGAAAATCTTTTCAATACTGACATTGAAAAATTTAAACGCTTTTGTTAAAATATCTAACGTTTTCTAGATCAATGAGGTCACCGGTTGTCCCAAATGTGAGTGCAGGGATCCCTGTCGCGACGTTACCTGTCCAGGAATTGGACAAACATGCGAATTAATCACTGTGAATTGTATTCGAGAACCATGTCCTCCAGTACCCAGCTGTCGGAAGACCAGGTCCTTATCGACAATTTGTCCGGCAGGCGAACCTTTGCAGATCACTGATTCACCGCGGCCGTTTCTTTGCGGCGACACGCCAGGTAAACCAACTTGTCCGCCAATGTACAGCTGCCTGGTGGAGTACAAACAAGAATACGGAGTCTGCTGTCCGGCCAGCGTGAAGATACAGCGACCCGGTACATGTCCCGCGGAGGAATCGATGATGAATTCGTGCGGGCCCACCTGTCGCTATGACCTCGACTGTCCCGGGCCTCAAAAGTGCTGCAACAACAAGAATTGCGGCGGTAATGTATGCATGATACCTGGGGATCTTACCGCATGCCATCGCGACCGCATGCTTGCCGAGATACTCAGTGTCTCCGAGCGCCAGGGTCGCGGTTACATTCCGCAGTGCATGGAAGGTGAGGAATAGGCCATCAAATATTCCTATCGATCGATTTGGTTTTGGTCGAATAAAACTTCTAAAATACAAAATAATTATACAGATGGAAGTTTCCAATCGAGACAATGCTCAAGAAATGGCCTCGTCTGCTGGTGCGTAGACGGAGACGGTAGAAAAATATCCGGCTCTATGGGGCCCGCCGAAAAGATTGATTGTAGATCGATAAGCAAAGCACGTTCGCTTCCGGCATCTTGCACGTCTCAACAATGCGCCCAAGTTTGCCAATACGGCTTTAAAACGGACGCTTCCGGTTGCTCGACTTGCGAATGTGATGATCCATGCGAAGGGTAAGCATCACCACCACAGTAATAATTAATATTTTATTTGTGAGCCAAAGCTAATAAATTATAAATTGTTTATTTGATATCTTTTATTCATCATAATTATATTGATTTTATATACGAATATCCAGTGTCGATATTATCTTTTCACTTGATTAATCAAGCTTATTTTTATAGATTTCCGTGCCCTGAAGGGCAAGAATGTATTTTAAAGCAGGAGAATAGTTGTCCCGATTTTCTATGCCCTACAAAACCGGAATGTAAACCCAGAAAGACCTATAAGAGTCCTTGTATTGTCGGTGCACCGCTGATCGATCAAGATGGAAACGCCGTAACTTGTTCTACAAACGAAACTTGCCCTGATAATTACAAATGCACGATGGTACAGGAAGCCGATCAATCGGTGTGCTGTATGGAAACATCCAACTCTGCAAAGGCACCCACAAGTAATAATTATATAATAAATAATCAGGAATAAAGTTAATTCCATTCCCTACAAGCAAGAAACATTTTGGAACATTTTAACATTACATTTTGACATTGCAGCAACGTTACAATATTGAAATGTTCCTTGCTTACTGGGTTATTATTATAAATAATATTTAATCATTAATAACAATAAGTGAGAATAACGATAAGTTGGATTGAAAGAAGAAAGAAATTAGAATCATGAAAATGTCAAGTTTTTCTCCACGAATTTCACAAGAAATCATTTTTAGTGTGCGAGTATCTGCGAGATTTTAACGATCGTATGGAGGGTACGAGGGAAGGAATGTCCCTGGCAATTCCAGCACCTCAGTGCGAGGAGGATGGTGGTTACAAATCTTTGCAATGTTACAACAGTACTAGCTGTAAATGCGTGAACCATCGCGGAGTAATCTTAAAGTCCGGCCTGGATTCAGTCGCTTCAGTGGACTGTGAAGCCATCAGGGAACTCACACAGATTTGTAAGCGTTTGTACTGCAATCTGATCTGTCCGTACGGCTACGAGGTGGACGCAACTGGTTGTGAGCAGTGTCATTGTCATGAGCCATGCCGCGATGTCACCTGCGATTCGCATGAGACCTGCACGATGATTGACGTCAACTGTGGCCCGAACGAGTACTGTCCAGCGGTGCCGGCATGTCTTACGACGAAACCGGGCCAGTGCCCGTACCTTGTGCCAAGCTCATCGAGCTGCGAGCTGCAGTGCAGCAATGATCAGGAGTGCTCATCCGGCGATAAATGTTGCTCGACCGGTTGCGGTACGCAATGCGTGGCGCCAGTCATGGCCACGGCTTGCCAGCATGCTCGTGCGGTCGCCGAGCATGCTGCCAGAGAATCAGGCGAGCCCGCGAGAAGGACTTATATACCCAGGTGTGACTCCAACGGCGCGTTTGAGCCGGTACAATGCCACAACGGTTTGTGTTGGTGCGTAGATGAAGAAGGCAAAGAAGCGGCGGGTACTCGGGTCCTCGAAGGAATCGTGCCGCGTTGTAACACACCCTTGAGATGCCCAGAAATCGATTGCAAGCTCGACTGTCCAGATGGATTTGAACTGAACGCGGACACAGGCTGCCCGACGTGCTCATGCCGCGACCCGTGTCGCAGCGTAACTTGCCGCGGCGAGAACGAGGCGTGCCGGATGGTGGAGGTCGCGTGTAGTGCACCACCGTGTCCCCCGGTACCAGTTTGCTTACCGAAGAAGGACAATCCGTGCCCGAATAGTTCGCCGTTGCTCGAGCAAAACGGCTCGATCGCCACTTGTGGACCACATGGTCATCATTGCCCTTCGACGCACAAATGCGAGCTGTCGCCATTGGACGAATACGCAGTGTGCTGTCCGAAACCGCGTGAGGTCTGCTTCGAGCCACCCCGAAGAATACCATGCAATCCGAGCGTTGGCTTCAACGAGACTGAGAGATGGTTCTTTGATCCGGAGCGCAATGAATGCCGGCGCAAGAACGAGTGCACCGTCGGCCACAACGACTTCTCCAGTCGACTGGTGTGCGATACAGTATGTCCTGTACTGTCGCAGTGCGAGAGGTTGCGCGAGAAGAATCTGAAGCGATCGCAACGACTCAAGCAGCCCACTTTCCTGCCCAAGTGCAATCCTGATAGTGGAACGTGGGAACCGGTGCAGTGTCTGGAGCACGTTGGTGTCTGCTGGTGCGTGAATCGTAAGGGCCAGCCAATTAAGGGTTCACTCACTCGAACCGCCGAGCCAAAGTGTAACTTCCGGCAAGCAAGACGCGGCGGCAGAAGACCAGAGTCGCAGGAGATAGACCGTGAGATTCAAGCGATTATGGAGGACGCTCTGCTGAACTTGGAAACAGACGAACGGCAAACAGGAAAGATTCTCGGGACTAGATGTCAGGCGATGAAGAACAAAGGTCACGTGCCTACGATATGCGACCCACAGGGTAGATTTGAGCCTACACAATGCGCTGGTGATACTTGCTGGTGCGTGGATGAAGCTGGCAATCAACTAATTGGATCTAAGCCGTTTGTGAAGGGAACTAACATTTGCCGTAAGTGGAAGATTTTTTTAAATTAAAACTTAGTTGTAATAATTTGACAAGTATATGATTAAAATATGAGTTAAATTTGAAATTAAATTTGAAGTTAAAATTTTATATTAAGATCTATAAACTTTTCAATTTAAATATGAAATAACAGAGTAAAACAAAAGATAGGATTAGTATACAAGAGATTGGAGCCATTTATCATACAGGGAATGATTGTCAAAACGTTTATAGGTAATTCAATTAATATATGTAATGTGACCAGACGTTCCGATTTCGACAAGATAGTCCCACTGTTCCATTTAACGAAAAGTAGCGAAAAAGTCTCACTGAAAAATATTTACATTTTGCCAAATTATAGAATCATAGAATATGTATTATCGCTTCCAGGAAATAAGCAGCAGTTGAATGAATTTTCTCTGCAATGAACGAAGTATGGACAGCAGAAAAAAGTGAACTTTGAGTTTGTATTCTAAAACTAATTAAAAGCATATTAATAACAAAAATTAATTTTGATTTCATTTGCCAAGAATTTTATATATTTCTTAAGTACTTAACCTGACTTATTAAAGCAAATAATTTAGAATGAAATTAAATATAAAATAAATAATTGTATTATTTTTAAAAAATAAATTACTATTATTATACTTATCTTTATATCCATATCTACCTCCTCTTCAATCCTACTTAAGAAAGTCCTACTTTAGATCTAAAAATATCTGGTCACATTAAGTATATCTAGTCACATTAAATATTAATATATTAATATTTAATACATTAATATATGATAGGAGATTCTCTTCTTTTAACTATAAATTATAATATAATATTAATAATAATATAATACTAATTTATTATATAAAATGATTTGCGCCAAAAGTTGTGTATATTACTTATAACGATTTTTTAAAAAATGAAATGAATAAATTTTTCTTATCTCTTTTTTATCATTTGATATTACCAATAGCATTTCTTGTAATATAAAAAGTAGAAAATGGAATGCCTTAGATAATTTTTGCTCTGTAATTATTAATCATTATTGTAACAAAGTTTGTGAATATAATCTTTTTCATTAAAAATGTGTATTAACCAAGATAGTCGGGATTAGTTGCAATGCGTGACAGTCAATTTTAGTCTCTTTAAATCAGCAATCTCTTTTGTAAATTTGTAAATTTAATCTCTAGAGATTAAATTTACAAATATAATGTTTTATATAGATATTAATGTTCTTTCATATAAAAATTATGTATATTTATATACATATAAATTAACGAAAATAAATTTACGAAAATAAATTACACATTTGTGTGTGATTAAAAAATAATCATTTCATTTATATAAAAATACTATACTATTATTTCTTAAAATATAGAAACTAAATAAA
>Ga0157364_1003098_pt1 | contig 15984 bp, 6 predicted proteins | sample AttsexASBM2_FD_111476 | JGI IMG/M metagenome (GOLD analysis project Ga0157364, IMG submission 111476) | Fungus gardens microbial communities from leaf cutter ant in Ribeirão Preto, State of São Paulo, Brazil - Atta sexdens ASBM2 | ecosystem: Host-associated > Fungi > Mycelium > Unclassified ...
CATGGCAGCCGACGTGCATGAATCAATGTTTGCAAAACATTATCTTGTCATCATGTCTCTCCTTTCAAATGTATTGAGGAATATAAAGAATACAAAAAGGGAACATCAATTCCTGAGGATCAAAACCATAGAATGTGCCAGCCTTGTTGGTAACTACCCCCTTTTTCTCTCCTTGAATCACACTCATGGTTGATTATAGCCATTGCTGGCTGGGAGACTAATGGTAGATAGCAAGACAATGGGTATCAAGACAAGGCTTGTGCTTTGGAGGAAAATTGCCAAGCTTCTGAAACATTACTGATTTATTGTTCAACCTTCAGAGCTAAATATGCGCTTGATCTCTTGCAGGCACTCGAATATGATATACTGTGCCTCAAATTTAACTTTCATGAAGATTTTGGGAGGCCAGCGCTATATGAACATTCACAAATGTTGGTAGTTATTTCTAGACTTGTCTCTTACATTTGTTCTCAATATAATGCCCTTTACATATGTTTCACTGATTCTCTACTCATCATTGATGGTCATTTCAATTTTCCACAAGAATATTATTATGGCATCATTGATGCTGCAAAACATCAATAGCAAGTTGTGGATAAACAGAAAGAACGATCTATTCGACTAGCATGAGCTGGAAAGTAGATAGACTAGATAAGGAGGATATTAGTTTATATGAACATCTTGAAGAGTTTATATCACAGGATGTGGAGAGGCTATTACCTGAGTTGTTGAATGGAAATGAGAAACTAGAATTTATTTTGCATAGATTGGGATATCCTTGCTTTTTGCTCTCCCAGATGGAAATATGTTGTTTAGTGGGCTGACACAGCTTGTTTTTGTTAGCTTGTCAAGTTAAGGACTTTTTGACTGCTTTCTCTTCTACAGATTGTGAACTATAAACAGCATGTTTCGACTGGAAAGAATTCATGAAAGGATCACAAATATACTTTTGGTATGAAATCACTTTTCTTGCCCTGGGTTCATTCATAGTGTGTGCATTTACTAGGATGCTAACAAATGTATGCTTATGTAAAATCCTCACTTCAATAACTTGTCATCCTCCTTAGTAGCCTTTCTAGACTATGCATAGTATGGATATTGTATGCTATTTGCCAGAAAATCAGGATTTTGGTGCTGACAAAAATACTCATGAATATGATAAGCTTTGCTATCCCCATTGTAGTGTTCATGGTACAGAATATAATCCCAGTTTATCACTGAGATGACATATGAGGCTATGCACTCTTATAACCATGCATCATCATTGTCTTTCTGATAAAATTGGAGCACAGGTGACAAATAAGAGGTCTTGGCAACCTAGAAGTCACCCAGTAGACTGTGGACAACTTTAAATGACTAGAAGTCAAAAATGTGTCCACAAGGAGTTGTACATCTGATCAGGAGGTATATACTAATATATAAATTAGTAGAATCATTTATTTAATAGAGTTCTTAGCATTTTAGAAATACTAGAGATTGGAAATTAGATAATTAGGCTAACTGGAGTTATATGTGTTGGCTATTCCCCAATGTAGTTTTAATTTATTATGCTAAGCTATTCCTGTTCTCAATATAACTTATTTGTACTACTGAGACTTAACTAGTGTCTCAAATGTTTGTAGAAATACTTGCTAAAATATAATAAAGAAAAATAGAAACTTTTACTCAAAGTTCTACAAAATTGTAATATATATAAGATATTTCTCTTCTATTATCTCCAATTTCACTCCAACTTCCTCAGATACTTCTTTTCAGACTTTCTAATCCTGAAACAGTTTTACTATATATCTACATAGTAATTCTTTCTATTAAACTCTTGTTTATCCTCTTTCTATACTTTTACTATAGATGATGATATCTTATATTATTTACTATACATTGTGCTTGTCTCATATTATATCAGCCAGCATTTTACATAGTAGTAAAGATTTCCTCATGTTTCTCTTGTTAACTCTATATTGTTTTCTAAGTCCTTTCTTATAGTTATGTTAAAATTCATAAATGTAGACTTGGACACTTTTCTATTTTTTCTTGATTTTCTCTTTTTTCTCTTATTTTAGAGTTTATTTTTATTTTTTGAATTTAGCTAAGAGGGTAACAAATGATGTCATACATAGTTACACCTGTCATGGTTACAGTCACACAATTATGTGACTTGACAAAAAATTGTAGAATCTATTAGAAAGACTTAGTTATATTAGATATAGAATATGTCTGGAAGAAGAAACTATCTATGGGAAATTTGCAAAAGATATTAGAATCTTGAATACACTTTCAGAGGTTTAGGAGTGATTTAGAAGTTCAATAATGATGATAATAATAATTAAGATCAATACAGATATTAATGATAATAAGAGATAATAATTTATAATTATTAATGAAAACTAACGTTATTAAGTTTAAAATGTAATCCTTAGATATAAAATTATTTATACAAAATAGTGATGGTCTATATACAAGCTATTTCTATCACATGATCAAAACTTATATCTAGCAGGGCTATTATCTATTATAGTAAAAATTAGGCTAATTTTAGAAGATAACAGATTATATTACTATATTACTATGCTTGTATCTCTATAAATACTGATCTCTATATAATGTATGATATATCATTAAAAAATATTTGATAAGTGGATTCTAATACAAGTTTGATTGTAAGAATCTGTTTAGTTATTTCTAAGATAATAGCTAATGAAACTTATAGCTACTAATAGTCTGATATCTTAGTAATCTGTTGTTATCTTTGTACATCTCATATAAATGCAAATAGCCTTATTTGAAGCTTTCTAGTACAACTTGGTTTGTAAGAATTGGTCTACTTGTTGTAGAGATATAAGTTGAATGAAGTTTATAACAAAGTTATAATATCAATAGAGCTTCTGTTACAAACTAGTCTACCTTATATACTACAGACCATGGTCTATGTGCATATTACAGCTAACTTACTCTAAAGTTTATATACTTTCTATATAGCTAATATCCTATTACTATACTATATAATATTATTTACTTCAGAATCTTCTATAATCTTCTTTGTATTATGTGATCATGTGACCTTGTGACAGATGTCACTTCTTTGTAGCATGTATGATGTTATATAATATTCCATTATCTAAGTTCAAAATAAAGAAAATAAAAATAAAAATAAATGAAAATTAGAAATGAAATAAACCAAGTCTATCATTCACAACTCTTATAGATAGAGGCCGAATAGTTAGAAATCTCTATTAAAGTATCTAAAATAATTACCAAAAAAGAAGAGAAACTCGTAATAGTAATAACTGGAGTATAATAGTATTAGAATATTAAGCAGTATTATGTAAAAATTGACTATGATGGTAACATTAGCTTGAGAAGTACTGTAAAATAAGGCATGAATATAGATGTGCTAACTACAAGAAATAAGAATATTATGAGATTTAACAGGATTAGAAAAATAAGGATTTGGATACTTGAACTTTATGTAAAGATAGATTCTCTAATATAATTTAAGCAAAGTTTAATTAATTGAAACTAGAGATAAGTAGAAAAAAGAATATATAAACAACCCAAATAGGAATTCTACTATAGTAGGAGCTTAAGAGAATAATTGTCAGAGTTGAAGACAATAAACTTTGTTTTTATTTTATTTTAATTTTACTTTTTAATTTTGGACTTTGGGTTAGAGTTATAGCATAATGTCACATGTAATAGTCACAATTATCACATATATATAACAAAATATAATAGCTATTATAAGTCAGTTATACAAGTTATACAATCACATATTATATAGAAGATTGTAGAAGTTTCTAGAACAATAATGTCATACTACATGTCAATGACATATAATATACATGGCTTTTAAGATAGGTTAGAATTTATATAGTATAGACCACTAGCTTAGCATATATAAAGGTAGGTATATTGTACTTAGAACCTTATTGAGTTAATCCAATATAAGATTATTTTATTGACTTAACTATGAGTTTTTAATTGTGATAATGATGTTCACAAAAATAGATATTCACAGAAATAATGAATTGAAATCAGAATCAAAGCCTAAAGCAGAGACAAAACTAGAAGATAATACTCTTCTTTTAGACCTAGATAATTTGACAGGCTAGTTATGACTGTGCATTCTGGAAATCCTAATACAATGAATATAGATGGGTGACTATTCCTAATAGAATGTTATATATATAGTAGACCAATCAAGTATGCTTGTATAGAAAGAAATATTTAAAGATGATCAATTGTAAAACTAGTGAGAAGTTATTAAAAGATGATGAGAGTTATTAATTTCTTGGCTAGTCTCTCCTAATAAGTTTGCTGTCTTGAATAGTATCAAAAACAATATAAATTTTTCTATATAAATAGAGGAAATAAAGAATCTGTTATTAAAGTATTCCTTAGATCTGGAGGAACTGGACTATTTATGTGCTCTGAATTTGAAAAAGAGCACAACTTTGGACTGCTTATATTAAAATGACCAGTGTTAGTCAAGAAGTTAGATAAGATATATAATATAGGAAAGACAATTGAATATGAGATTGAAGTAGACCTTTATTATTAAAAGTATTCAAGAAGAGTCAAGATAAATATATATAATATAGGAAAGTGCTATATGATATTGGAAATATCATAGCTCTCAATGTACAATCCTAACATAAACTAGGAGATAGAGAAGCAAGTGGTGAGATAAGTGAAAGAAACTAAGCAGAATATTACAATCCTGATCTCTAATATGTTCTATAAGTAGCTGAAGGTATTCAGAAAAAAGAAGTTAGAAAGGATGTTGATGAAGAAACCTTGGAATCATGTAATAAGCCTCAAGAAAGGCTTTGTATTAGAGTTGTAAACAATAGACTTGGTTTTATTTTCTATTTTCTATTTCTTTTTAGTTTTACTTTACTTTACTTTACTTTATTTTAAACTTAATTAAAGAGTGTAGTGTGATGTCATAGTCATAGGTCATAGGATCATGTGATATAGAGAAAAATATAAAAGATTTTGGAATAAATAACATTATATAGCATAGTAACAGCATATTAGTCTTATAAAGTATGTATAGACTTTAGAGTAGGTTAGTTATAGTGTGTGCACAGACCACAGTCTGGATTATATAAGATGAATTAGTTTGTACTTTGTACCAAAGAAGAAGATATAGATATATACATTATCCTAAATAGAAAAAGAGAAATTTCAGCAGTTCCTATGGAACTAAGAAGAGAGAAAATATATTAGACTATTAAAGTTACCACAGATTTTGCTAGTCTTTAATAATCCTTTATCTTTAATTTTGGTCTTTATGAACACTTCAGATACTAAGAAAGGTTCTACTAAGTTAGAAGAGTCTTATAAACCTACTGTAATGTTCTTTAGATTAAAAAACTCACTAGCTATTTCCTAGAAAATGATAAATAACATCCTTAGAGATTTAGTAGATACTAGTAATATAGCAGATTTTACAGATAATATAATGGTAGTTGTATACTCTAAGAAAGAACATACTGAAAAGAATGAATAAAAATAACTTATATCTGAAATAAAAGAAGTTTTAGTAGAAGGTTAGGAAAGTTAGATTCTTGAAAGTGATGCTGAGACTAGAAGATGTGAAGATAGAAAAGGAGAAAGTAGGAGAAGTGCTAGAATAATCCAAGAGTATCAAGAATATTCAAAAATTCCTAAGTTTTTCAAACTATTATAGATGGTTTGTAAGAAACAATGGTTTAGAAGAATTATATTATGGGAATAAAACAAAGAATAATAGGAGATATTACTGAATATTCACAAAAGAGCCAGTATTAGTTATATTATCATATTTCTAAGCTTGTTTCAAGTTGCAACTTAGGCAAAGACTTAAGTAAGAGAGAAGACAATGATTAATTGGTAAATTATAAATATACAGGTTTATATCTACAACTATATATAAATAACCATGAGAAAATAGAAAGATGTTCTTGAGTAAACAATAAGGAAAACATAAGTAACATATGAGAGAAATATGAGTAGGTCTTCACTACTATATAAGGTGCTGACTGATATAATATGTGGATGATACAAGATACAGTAGTTATGAGCCATAATGTCAGAGTTACAAACAATAAACTCTATTTTCATTTTCATTTTCATTTTATTTCATCTTTACTTTTCTTTAACTTAAGATTGGAGTTTAGCATAACATTACATATCTGTCCCATGATCATGTGTTATAAGAAGATTGTAGAAGATTCTAGAACAATAATATCATACTACATATCAATGGCATGTAGTATACATAGTCTTTAGAATAGACTAGATTTAGTATAGTGTAGACTATAAGTCCAGTTTATATAAGATAGATAGACCATACTTAGGAACTCCATCAAGTTTCTTTGTATTAACCTAATATAAGGTTTCTCTTTTATCTTTATCTTAACATTTTGAGGTTTAAAGGATATAAAATAGAAACTAATAGCTTTTATCTCTAAGTTATTAAATGAAGTGGAAAGAAACTACAAGATCCATGATAAAGAATTATTGATAGTTATTATATGTTTCAAGACATGAAGACAGGGAGCAAAACATAAGTCTAAAAGCCTAATGAACTATAAAAATATAGGATACTTCATAAAAAACCAGAAGCTAAATTAAAGACAAGCAAAATGGACTCTTTAATTATCAAGATTCAGCTTTGAAATGAAATGTGTATCAGAAACCAGTATGAGAAAGACAGATAGCATAAGTAAATGAATATATTAGCAGAAGGAGTAGAAGATATCAACAAAGAACAAACACTACTGAAGTCGGAATAGTATGAAGCTAAGAATGATGAGATGTTAAATACAGTCAAAGGAACAAAAATGGCAGGAGTGAATGTTCTAAGATATAAAGAGTAGAGAGAAGAATGCTGAAGGAAGAAAAGATATATATCTCAAGAAATAACAAGCTGAGAACAAACATAATATAGCTATACCATGATATATTAGTAGAAGCATATAGAGAATAATAAAAGATAGTGGAGGTGGTCACTCAAAATTCCTGGTGGCCAGAAGTAACTAGAAAAGTAAAATAATATGTAGAAGAGTGTGATAAATACAAACCAAACAAGTATTGAATGGAGATACTACTAGGAATGCTAATTTCTAATGCTGTTCCAGTAAAACCTTGGATATATATAACAGTAGACTTTATCACAAAGTTACTATAGGAAAAGAAATACAATGAAATTTTAGTAGTGGTGAATAGGTTAACCAAAATAGTATATTTCGTAGTAATCTCAAAAATAACATAAAGATAAGAATAGTTCAGTGACTATATAGAAATTGTATATGTTATCTGAGAGCATTATTTTGAACCAGAAGCCATAGTTTGTGACTGGGCTTATAAAGTAGTTGAATAAATGTTAAGTATTAAGACCAAATTATTAACAGTCTACCACTTTTTGAATAATGAACAAATAAAGAGAATAAATTGGGAGTTAAAGTAGTATTTGAGAATGTTATAGACATGAAGTATAGTTATACTTATTAACAGCAGCAGAGTTTGCTTATAACAATAAAGTACATATGACTATGAAATTAAGGCAAAATATTCACAGAATCCAAGAATATAGAAAGAATGTAAAGATAGAAGAGTTTATAAAAGAAATAACATAAACTTAGTATTACAATTGAAGACTCAAAGTGTTAAGTCAATAAGGAAACCTTATAATTAGAGTTAACACAAGAGTATTCAATAGAGTTCCAAGTATAATGTATTTATATTTTGGTACATAAATATTTTTCTGTTTTAGCACCAATCCATCTTTCAACTCCTACTCATCCTTCCTCAATGTCTTAATCTCTGCTTTCTTCACTTCTTCTAATATTCTAACTATCTCTATATATTATTCTTTTGTGTTTTTTATATTCTCTACTGTATCTACTTCAGGACCTTCTGTAATTACTTCTACTAAGCTGTATATCCATTTCTTTTTTCTTAATTTTCTGTCTTTATTATTACTTTATATTCCTACTTTCTAGTCTAGCCTTCTATTTAGTCTACCTATCTTAGCTCTTGACACATGTTTCAAAGTAAATTTAAACATTGATAAATACAAAGCCTATCTTTCTTGCCTCTAGTTCAAATTTTGCATCTTCTAACAAGTATCTCCAAGCTTCCAATCCCCTAATTACTGCTAGTATTTTCTTGTTATATATTTCATAATTATATTCAGTCTCTGTTAATGACTTGGAAAGATAGGCTACTGACCTCTATCTTCCTTCTATATCCTTCATAGACAATATATCTCCTGCTACATAGTCTGATACATCCACTTTCATTCTTATCTATTTGTCTATGTTTAGTACTGCCAAGATTGGTTCTGTGGTAATTTTTTTCTTGAGAGCCTCTAATATCTTATTTTGGCTTATTCCCTATTCCTACTTCTAGTTCTTCCTTACTAGCTTATGCAAGAGTTTTGCTATCTTTGCAAAGTTCTATATAAACTGTCTATAGTAGTTGGTAAGCTCTAGAAACTTTCATACTTCTTTAACTGTTTTTGGGACTGAATAATCCAGTACTGCCTTTACTTTCTACTTCTCCATCTTTATACCATCAGATCCCATTACTATGCCTAAAAATCTTACTTCTCTTATCTTCCACTTACACTTTTTTAGTTTTAGTTTTACATATAAGTTATTCTCTTTCATTCTTTATAGTATCTCTTCTACTAGCTTATTATATCCCTCTTCTTTCTTTGTTCCTACTAGCACATCATTGATAAAAATCACTATCTAAGCTGTATTAATTAAGTCTATTAATTAGGTCTCCTAGTAACTTATTTGTTATAACTTAGGCTTAAGAGTTTGGGTAGAAGACAAATCTTATAATGAGTTATCGCAAGAGAACTCAATGGAATTCCTAGTACAAGACTTTCTACCTGATATATACTAACTAGTTGGTCTCTGTATAATCTTGTCTAGCCTACCCTAAAGACTTTATGTAGTCTATAAGATTAACATGTGTAAAACATACTATATAACATTATTTTTCCAGAATCTTTTATACCTTTCTCTGTGATAATCTAAGACAACCTATAAAATTGTCCCGAGATTTACTAATGAAATCAGTATTGTACTTAGTAGGCATCATGTATTTGAGCCTAGCCAATGAATGAAGACTTAAATCATAAGGCAAATCACACTCTATTATATATATTGTAGTATGGTAATGCATAGATTCTAAAACTACAATAGAAATCTGTACTACAATTAGAAACATAGCCTGTGGCAAAAAAGCTATGAGTAGTGAGTCAAGATAAGTATAATAGTTATTATACTTGAAGAAGTTCATATTAGTCTTAATGACCAAGCTACAGTGTTACTACAGTATCTATTGGCTACTGAGCTTTTCCATTCTCTTTTCTATCTATTTTCTTTGATCTTCTATCTTGGTTGTTTTGCTGACCATTCTCTAGAGTCTTGGGACTGCCACTCCTCTTCTCTTACTTGTTGGGCTTTAAGAAGTTATTGCTTTAGGTGGATTTTTCTGTTGCAGAAATAATATAGTTAAGAAAATGCTTATTATAGTCTATATGAAGACTCACTTTCTTATTCTTCAACTTTTTTTTTCTCATTCTTCAGCACCTCAGTACTCAGGTTATTGTATACAAATTGCATAGCACAATAGAAGATATAAGAGAGGTCTTCTAGGACCTTCTTGAATTTGCTAGAGAGGGCAATGTTGGCTATCCACCCTCTGAATACTGAGTGCCTATAACTAAAGTCAGTGAGTAGGTCCTAGGATGGTATCTTTGTATCTTTGAAAACCAGGTTGAATTCTTCCTAGAAACATGTAATCAAAGAGGTATAGAACTGGGTATTCTTGTACTAATTGGACTCTCTATTCTCTATGATCTCCATGTTCTCAACATGGAGGTAATATGCTTTTACTATTACAAACTCAAGTCCTTAGTGTTGAACAAGTGAATAAACCTTGTATTGGGTTAATACAAGAGAACTCAATAGAGAACTCTGTACAGGATTGTCTACCTTATATACTAAAACTCCATGGTATCTAATGACTACTTCTAGTCTACCCTAAATAGCCATGTGTTTGCCTTGAGATCATTATGTGTTTAAACATGCTATCTGATATCATCCTTCCAGAATCTTTTACACTCTTTCATGTGACACACAACTGTGACTTTTGTTATGTAACTGGTGTATGACAATGATATTATCTTAACCCTAACCCTAAGTCCCCAAAAATAAAGATAAAAGAAAAGGGAAATGATAAATAAGAAAAGAGAAAGATAAAAATAAAAAATAATTAGAGTCTGCTGTCTTGAACTCTGATATTTACCAGCTAAGTGCACACTTGCTTCTTATACTCAATGGCAGTATTGAGACAAGAGACTGCAAAAGCCTTAAATATATCAGCAAAGAGTTTATTAGACTGTTGCTCAGCTTTGGCAGAAATGAAGCCTTTAACTACTTGATAGGTGGGTGACTTCATATTTAACCATGAAGGTATAGTCTTAGCCCTCTTATATTCTTCTAACCTAATGAGCTAAGAGATAACACCAGCATATTACCAGGAGGCTTTCTGTATTACTCTTAGAATGTCAGATAAGATCTTCCAATAGAAAGCTAAGACCATTATTACCAGTTCAAGCACATTTCTAGCTGTTATAATGAGCACTCAGTGTGCAAACAAGATAAAAAAATTCCCTATTGAATGGTAGGCTTTACTACCATTGACTACAGTAGTATTCTCCATTATTCTAACAATATAATAAGGAGACTATAGCTGTAGTTTATATGCACAGCTTTCCAGACCACAGAATTTTCTAATTATAGATCTGGTCTATGGAATGGTATTATTCTAGATCTGAACAATAGGATTCCTTCATCATAAACCATAGAATATTTCTACATAGCAGAATTTCCTTATAAAATTAATTATCTTTAGTCCTAGGGAACAGAATTCTCTTTTTATGCATTTTCTTTCCAAGTATGTTTCATTGACTAGTTCATAATAATTCAAGTTCAACATGATCTCTACTTCTATTGTGTCTGATACTTTTTATATTATAGCTACTAAGTCAAATAGTTTTTTAAAATATGCATATATATAAGTATTTCTCTCTGGTATATTTTTTATGATGTTTACTTCTCAAAAATACTACTTGATTAGAAAAATGTGAGAAATATTTTGTTATCTAGAGTTAAGCCACTTTGCTAATATTTATTTTACTATTGTATCTCAGAGTAGCTCATATTATGATATTTTCAAGTTATGTTGTTTACTATAATTTTTGTTTCCAATAACTAGTTTATATGAGCTACTTATTATTCAGTTCAGTTATTATTGCAAGTTCTCTAAAATCTCCAGTAAGATAAAGATATATTAAAAAAATATATATGTGTAAAAGCATAGATAAGATACAGAATAGGATTTGTTGTCATGTCAAGTTGTTATCTGTAACATTCTTGACTTGTAACTTGTTATCTTACCAATATTAAAATAGGATCCTGGAAGTTTATATACTGATTTTACACAGCTTTTGATATCAAGGTGAATTTGTTAAAATTGGGTATTTGAGGGTCTGAAAGAGTCCAAGATTTGTAAGGTTATAATTCTGGGTCTGCTTTGCTACTAAATATAGTGGATCTTATTAAAACATTTGATGGAAATGAAATAATAAGGTGTTTATGAAGACAAGTTGGGATCTATAACAGATATAGTGGTATTACACTATCTCTACATATGTTTTCATTATTTCTGGAGATGTACTATCATCTTGGGTTATGATAATTGAGTCAAGCTGCCTTCCAAGATATGTATATGCAAAAGCATTTCAAATACTCTGTGATATGTTGTCTTATCACTGAAGGATGGCACCAGTTACATGACATACATATTAGGATATTCTATGTGTCTGACTAACCTTTTCTTTCAGAATGTCTACTTCTCAAAACTACTACTTTTATTGTTATCTCCAATAAGACTACTCTACCATAACCATCTTATATTCTATTATATATGAAATAGAGAGGTTAGCCAGTAGATTGGGCAGGTTTACTATAGTCAGTATCTTTTTCATATAGCTGATTTGGATTTTTGAAAGCCTAGAAAGTTAGTTGGACACTATTATTACATCAACTACATATCTAATTTCATGAGTCTGTAATATATGTAATAGCCTTGTTCTCATCAACATAATGTGTGAAGTAAAGTTAGAGACACTCTATTGATGTTCAGATCATATTGTACATTGCTTTCTGGCCCTTTAAATCCCAGAGGTCATTAATAGACTACTGAGGTAATATATTCATCACTAGAATAATATATTATTTAGCTAACTTTCCATCTTTCTCTGCTCTTCCTATTTCTTGGAGTGAAGTACTCATATTAAAGGGTGTTGTGGCCAAGATTATAATATATACTTCAGAATAGTCATTTTCTGTAGAAAAAGCAGTTGTGAATACTAATATATTGTTATTTTCTTTAGTATATTTTCTCTATCTCTCTACAATATCACTCTGAATATTTGATATAGTCAAGTTCAAACCAATCAACTCTCTTTCCAAGATTCTTTTTTCTTTAGTATCACTTGAAGGTGTGTACAGCCTATTATCTGCACAATAAAAGTTGTACTAAAGATATTTTGCCAACAATAACCCATTGCTGACATTAATAACAAATACTAGTCTCTTTTTTCTTGAACCAAGATTCAGTGAATGAATAATCTCTTGTATTTGTTATTGGAGAGTGTCAGATGATTTTAATAAGAGTTTAATATGATATTGAAGCTTGGGGTAGTTAGATGACCTCCTAATAACAACTGTATCTGGCTATAAACATAGTTTTGTTACAATCACCTCCTTATGTTTATTGCATGACTTTAGCATGGACTATAGGATTAAGGGTATTCTCTTTATGATACAATGATTGGCTACACTATAGTTGGTCTCAGTCAGTGCCTTATATAGTAGGTACTATTTTCTATATAGTTGTAGATACAGTTTTGTATTCTTATGCTTTACCAATTGACTCATTCCTACTTCTTTAGTCAAGTCTTTGCCTAAGTTGCAATCTGAGCCAAGCCTAAAGTTATAATAAGTTTCAAGATTAGAAAACCTTTTATCTAAGTTGAAAGGGTTTCAAACATTGCTATTACTGAAAAATATAAGGTCTGGAATTGCTATACTGATTGCATATAGTTCTGAAACTCATAAGACACTAGAATATCATGAAATTCATCAATTACAACCCTTCTAAAGCTTTCACACATATAAGCATTTCTAATACATTCAAACAAATTAGATTTAATTGCTAGATCAATAGTTGTAAGAATAATTGGAGAATCAGAGAATATATACATTCCTATCAAAATCATAAATGTTGAACTTAGTTTATTTTCATTTTCTTTCTTATTTTCATTTTATTTTTTATTTATTTTTCATTTTTGGGCTTAGAGTTAGGGTTTAGTATGACATTATATATTGTTGTCATATACACTGGTCACACCCATAGTCACATGATTATATATCACAATAGAAAGCAGTAGAAGATCTTGAAATAAATGATATTACTACAATGTTGTGGCAACTACTAGTTACAAAGACCAATAGTAATACAAGCAATAAATCTCTCAGTAGGATATCAAGTAGGGATTACAAGAGAACTCAACAAGAAGTCCTTGCTGTATTACTACCATATTTATACTATTACATATGGTTCATGCTATGACTATGCTTTTACTGTACATCCTACCCTAAAGTCTATATATTATCCATGAGTACACCATATGTATACTATATGGTAATAATGCAGTTAACATGCTTCTTGATATCATTGTCCAGACTCTTTTAGACTATTCTAGGCCCTATGACATAATGTCATGTGACTTCCAGATCATGTGCCTTCTCTTTCTTACCATAAACTAATAAAATAATATTCTTTCATTAATATATAAGGAAATCTCTTCTCACACTTCATTGTCTCATAATATACAATATATTTTATATATGTTGATCTTATGGTTTACACATAGCCTTTAGGATAGATTAATAGTATGGTAGCATACACTAGTAGCTTAGTATATATAAGGTAGAAAATTTTGTAGTAGGAACTCTATTAAGTTTTCTTATGTTAACCCTAATATAAGGTTTTTATTCTTGACTGATTTTAAGGTCTTGAGTTTGTAGCAATTCCATGTTGAAAAACACCATATCTTATATCTAAAGACTTAAGCCACTATTTCCAATCCTCAAGAAGTGTCAGAATTGTAAATGTTAGACTTTATTTTATTTTATTTTCTTTCTAATTTATCTTTTATTTTTGAAAACTAGGATTAGGATTTAGCATGACATCACATGTTACAGTTACATAATAGTGTCATAGTCACATAATCACATGTCACAATAGAAATTGGTAGAAGGTTCTAGAAAAATAATATTATATAATATATGTAATACATAGTCATTTAGGATAGGCTAATATATTAGAGCATAGACTATTAGGTTTTAGTATATAAGGTAGACAATCTTGTATAGAGCTCTCTATTGAGTTCTCTTATATTACCCAATATAAGGTTCTTTCTCTTTGACTTACTCTAAGGTCTTTGAGTTATAACAAGAAGAGTATAACAACAAGAAAGATCTTTTTATTTTCTAATATAGTAGCTAGCATTAGGACTATTGACTTTCTACTACCAGTTGGCAAAGCAACAAGTCTTTTTTTCCTTATATTGCATATATAACTGCTATATATTATTTATTTGATGTCTAATTATAGATGGAGCTTTGAAGAAGCTTTCTCATAGCCTTAAGCACCACTTTCTCTGTCTCAGTTGTCTAATATAAGAGGTCAGTTGTAATTTTTCTATTTTTTGAATTTTCACTGACATCTACTTTGTTTGAAATAATTAAAGAATTCTGCCAAAATCAGTAGAAAAGTAATTAATAAGCATTGTTCATAGGCACTAGATAAGTAGTCATAATTGAGTCTAAGTCAATTTGCTAACCACTTTTAAAAGTGACTTATCATTAGCTCTGCTACTAAGTTGGTCTTAAAGATCAATATCAGAAAATTGGTCAGATATAGAGTTATTGTTAGCCTTGTAGGTTAGCCATTCTTTATATGTCATATGAGTAACTAACTCTTAGCAACAGTATAAGATAGCATTTAATATCAATGTGTTAGTAAGGTGTCTTTTTTCTCTTATTAGTGTAATCTTCAATATTACTAAATATTCAGCTTTAATCTTCTGATATAATTTTATTGCAAGATAATATTTTCTTTCTATTCTTGTCTGGTAATATTATATTACATGATTACATAAACATTTACAATTTCTTCTATGATGCCTTTTTACTCTTATATTAAACATCATAGGTAAGGATTTATCTTAGTATCATATACTTACTCTGTTATGAACTTATTCCTTAGAGTTGGAAGTAAAAACAATTCTTGTATTAGAGAAACATAAGAGAACTCAATAGAGTTCCTAGTACAAAGTAGTCTACCTTATATACTATTACTTATGGTCTGTACTCCCTGTTGTGCACCCTACCCTAATAACCATGTACATAACATGAGGCCAACATGTATTATCTATGTTGTATGATGTCACTTTATTCTAGAACCTTCTACTTCATTCTCCCACATCTCATGATCAGTCTTGTGACTTTACCATCAACTTGTGACTTGATGTGACAGCGTGACTGATAAACCCTAACCCTAGTTGTTCTAAAAATAGAAAATAAAATAAAAGAAAAAGAAAAGAAAGATAAAGTGAAAAGCGAAAAATAAAAATGAAGTCTATCATCAATGATCTTGACATACTCTTACATTAAGTATTACAGCCTTGAGTACGCAGTATTTTATTGTAGACTCAAAATCTTAGTGTTGGTAATGAGAATAAACCTTGTACTGGGTTGACATAAGAGAACTTAATAAGGAGCTCCTACTCTATCTAACCACTATATATACTAGAAGTTCTGGTCTGTGCTACAACATTATATAACC
>Ga0157364_1003099_pt1 | contig 15984 bp, 10 predicted proteins | sample AttsexASBM2_FD_111476 | JGI IMG/M metagenome (GOLD analysis project Ga0157364, IMG submission 111476) | Fungus gardens microbial communities from leaf cutter ant in Ribeirão Preto, State of São Paulo, Brazil - Atta sexdens ASBM2 | ecosystem: Host-associated > Fungi > Mycelium > Unclassified ...
GAAAACAAATAGATCTAATCGATTCTAAAGATAGATAGATTGATTCAATGATTTATTATGAATAAAACGCGTATGATGTGTAACCTGTAAATATCGCCATCGTGAAAGATGTCAGGATGATGATGGGCCGCGTTGAAGCCGATTAGGCCGAATAAAGTGCTACTAATCAGCAACATTATCAACCACAGCTTTAAAGCAATGAGAATCTTGGGCGTCACCAAACTCATCGATATAGGCAGCAAGAATGGTATGAAATCACGAAATTCGAAAGCTCCATACTCCGTGTACACTAAATAGTATCTAAAAAGAATTAAATTTTTAGAGACGAGAGACAGAAGTGGAAATCCATTCAGCAAATTTTTCGCCGCCGACAAACGTGATATCAGAATTAGAATTAACACAGCAGATGTTTAATTAAGCACATTCAAAGTGAAGTGATACAAACGAAAAACCTTTCTATTAATTGTAACAAAAGAATATGGAATGATTCTATTACCGTTTTATGCCTTCCACAATGTACAATAACATCCAGACGATGGGACTGATAATTTTGCTTATCATTCCCATTAAGTAGGATTTATCCTTTCGAGGCATCCATTGTACAAACGGCTCGACCACGTACATCTCATAATCCCATATGGTGTTGGGGTACATGTGGTGGCTCATTGCGTGCGTGATGCGGAAATTTTTCGAAGATAGCATACTCAGATCGAAGTAATACATACGAAAATTGTCTCTCATGTGGAAATAATTGTGTGCTGCGTTAGCAGTCCATGTCAAAAAAAGGCCTAAAATTGTCATGAAATAAATCAATTGATTAATGCATTCACGCTTAATAATTATAATTAATATAAAACTAATTAATTAATAAATATATTCATTTAAAATTTGTTGCTTTTAACATGTCTTAAGCATTACAATTATTATTATTTTTATGACTCTTATTAACGAATATATATTTATAATTTCAATTCTTTAGCTAATTTATTTATATCTTAATTATAATTCACACACACACACACACACACACACACACACACACACGTTAAATAAATTTCATGGTTTCTTACTGGCAAGGATCAGAATAGCATAAGAATGGAAGAAGGCGGCCATAAGACTTAACGCGAAAGTCGCTATCACTAAGGAATCAGTAATGAGATTCGTCGTTGTAGATGATTTATGAAAATCGACCTTCTTCAAAGCCTCAGTCGCCCGTCTTTTGAATGTACGATAGAAGCCGTCTGGCAAGAAGGTCAAAGGTACCGACCGCGGTGTTGCAGCTTCCCGAACGTAGAATTTGGGCAAAAGCCGTTCAGCCTTGTCGGTAATGTGGTGGGCCTGCGTGACGGAATCAATGGAATTAAAATTCAAAATTTTGAACACGAGAATCGTAACAGTGGATCTTAAATTTTTCAAGGGGAATATTGCAAATTATAAAATATAGAAACGAAAGAAGTAGAGCGAATAAAAAGTTATACATATACGCGAGTTTATATATAAATAAAATGATTGAAAAGCAATTATATAAAAATTGTTATAAAAATATAATAATAATAATAATATAATAAATAATAACTAGTAATGACTAATTAAAAATACAATGATTGATAACTTCAAGCAAAAAATTGACTGATTATGATAATGTTGTCCAAGATGAATTATTGTATAATTAATTCTGCAATGGATTCAATTCAATACCTCGAATAATTCAGTGATGTCGGTTCCTTTCGTGATCCGAATCCATTCAGATCCACCTGGATGTGATTTCATGAAGTTTTCCAAATCATAAAGTTTGTTTTCGATCCTCCATAATCCTTCCGCGCCATCGACTTTTTTTCTAGCATTGATAAAACCCATCGCGGTTTTTGACGGATTATCTCTCGCCGACAGATAAACCAAACCAGGTATTGTACTAGCTTTCGACATATTAAAGATTTTTTTGATTTCGCCTAAATAAATAAAAACAAAAGTTTTACCAAGATAAACGGTGTATTTAGTATGATAATTTTGCACATGCAGAAGTAATGTGTTAAAATTTATCTGGATCTATCATTTGAACAAGTTAATATTCAGTTCCAAACGAACTATAGTTAAGTTCTTACTATTTAAACTAGGGACTCGGACAGAATTGAAATCGGAATCGAAAACTGTTCTGGAATCCTTTTTTTTAGTGAACTGTAATCAAACTGATAAAATTTTATAATTTTTTTTGGTTCTTAATTTTTAATCTTTATCTTTGTTCTTAATTTTTGTTCTATCCATTCCTTCGTCTAAATCACCAATATTTAATTCAGTACCATCATCACCAGCTCTTTTAATAATTGGAATATAAATACCTCCAACATCTCATATGATATAAGAGATTTGGCAGGATCATATTTAAAGTAAACTTTTTTTAAAATACTAGCATTCTTTTCATTTAGATCTTCTTTACCAACATATTGCAAGAATTTATTCTAAGTTATGAAATTCAAGAATACGTATATAGACTTTATGTAATAAGTGAGATATATCTAATAAAATAAGTTTCAAGAAAGAATCGAGAGAAATGTGTTCAAAATATTTATTTCTTTGTAACGCAGTTTTACAGAATCACATGATCAGTTGACGCCTCTTTTTGACTAGGCTCTCGCCGATTTACACTTCGGCCGATTTTCGACTCAGTTCCGTCTTAAATTCCGCTACTCTTCTCATCCCACGCGCAATCCAAATGTTGGGCTGCGTTCAGGAATTATGTCTAGATAACTCCTGAGTACTGGAGTGCTTTTGGCAAAGGAATCACTCTCGGTGATTTGCCATTGCCTTCCGAAAGGAGCTAAGAGTGTTTCGAAAACATTTTTCGGTTTTGCCTGAGAAATCTCGAACCCGAGATTTCTGGCATAGCAGTCTCGTGCGCTGCCTGCTACGCCACGCTCATAGAGCTTACAGTTATCTAGGCGTAAAATTTTGATATCATTCAAAATCGTGATTGTGTTCAATTCTATGCTCTATGATTACAGAGTGTTCTATGGTGTTCCTATTTATGTGATTTTAATTTTAACAAATATTAAATTAAAATTTTCTGTACTTGCCATCTTTTTGAGCAAGTCCTCATATCTGTTGAATCTCTAGCTGATTTAATTAATATTTAAATTCGGAATTATGGATTATATTTTTTCTTAAATTTATTGTTTATAGTCACTGTTTAATGTATCAATCTAATCAACGATTGAATTGATAATATTAGATTCCTTCTAGTGAGATTTCACTGAATGCGCAATGTTTTACTTTATAACTGTTGCTCTTCGTTGCTTAGTGCTTCTCAATAATAAGAAAATTAAACGATTCCGTTGAAAAGTACAGTGTATTATATATATTATTTCCTCTTTTATTCTGGAAAGGATTTACTTACAAAATTTTAATTGTCATTTGACGTGATAAAATTTAAGACGATAAGATAGAAAGATAATTGTTTGAATCCCAGATAGCAGAGAAATGTTTGTGATAAGTATTTATATTATTTATTATTATTTTTATTTTTTAAATGTTATATAAATATTTTATACATACTTTATATAAAGCTTTATTTGAAATATTATTAAAATATAGATTAAGTACTTTATGATAAATATAAATAAATATTTTTAGTAAGTATTTTTACGTGAATTATAATGTTTTATTTTTATAATATTTACTGTAATTTACGATAAATATTTCATAATTTTTATATTAAATATTTATGATTTAAAGCCATTCATATTTGAAGCATTTTACGTCAAATCGAGCACCTTTAAAACATTGTTATTTTTAACATTTTTTTTAATTTACTATGTATTCTATACATAAAAAGATGAGGCACGTGTTTCATGAAAAAAATTTGATTTTTTTTTTTGTTATTCGCTTATAAATTGCAGAAATTCATAAAAAAAAATCGCTTGTGCAACATTCAAATTATTATATCGTCAAAATTATTAGTCAAAAAAATGCAAGAGACCAAAAAAATTTTAAATTATTCTATAAAAGAGTTACTTTTAATTTATTATTTTTAAATATAAATCCAATTTCCATTTGTTTACAATTTTTATTAACATTTTTCATTATCAACTTATCAATTTAAAAATTTTGTGAACATCATTATATTCTCACTTCAATCATAAAATAATAATGAATGGAACTCGAATGGAATATATTGTTAAAACATTTTATTGTGCGACGGCACGATTCCGTATACGAAAAAAGTAACTCTATAAAAATATGTATTTGATTTTTTATTTGCTGCTTGTTTTCTTTATGGCTGTGCTATAAACTTTAGTCTTAAATCAGCACAACCATGAGTTTTAGCGAATCGATTGGAGCAAAAAGGTTGGGAATAAAGCAAATATAAATTAGTAAAATAATAGCAAAAAAATATATAAAACGAAAGGACAACGAGCATACATCACGAACGCAAGGTATCCTTAGCGAGTAGTTATATTTGATTACAAAAATTATAATCGAATTACACAAATTTTAAATGTTAATATTTTAAATTTCGACGTATTGACATTTATTGTTTAAAAAAATGTATGGTTCGCATTCGATTGTACTGAAGAGGTCAGCTTAATAGACGTCAATTTCAGATCTTTAAAATTGGTCTCTTGCATTTTTTTTTATACAACTAATGATTTCTACAATATAATAATGTTCGCATGAGCGACATTTTTTATGGATTTCTGCTAATTAACTTACGCGAATAACTTCACAAAAATATCTCAAATTTTTTTCGTGAAACACGTATCTTATTTCTATCTGTAAAATGTCAACAAATTAAATAAAAATTAAAAATGATGGTAATTCACAGATGTCTTGTTTGACGTGGAATGTTTCATTTATAAAATCACAAATATATTTATAAAATATTTAAATTAAGTTTTATAAATATTTATAAATTTTTATAAATCTTTTATAAATCTTTTATATTGTGTGCTGTTTGGGATGTATATTTATGACATAAATATGTGTCTGCGTTATCATGATTTATTCAAGCTAAATGATATAAATAGTTTATGCAAAAGCAAAAATTTTGATTGCGATATCTGTTTTCATGAAAAATATATATTTAATATATTAAATAATATTGTTACATAATTTTAACTGTTTATATAATCTATATTAAATGTTCATTGATAAAATTGTGTATACAATATTTAATATTGTAAAATTTGTTAATATTATACAAGATAATTGTTTTAGTTGCTACAAAATGTGATAAAACGTTATTATTCCACTGTTACAATTATCATCATATCGATATATGCATATCACATTCGTTCACAAACATCCAGCTTTTATCTTCGCTTAAACTTTATATGCACGGAAGCGTCCCACCACCATTATTTTCACTGTATTTTTACTCACAACGTAACATATCAACGGTATTTTCTTTCAACTTATCCATATTTTTGGTACGTAACTATGTTCTCGATGATTCTTTTTATCAGTTTGCGCGACTTTCCAGTTATAAATGGCAAGCTGTGATCAAGACAAGAATATTGCGTTACATATACTGTGGAAGGGATACTAATTACTTAAGATTAAAAAACAATCGGTCTTAGATATATACATTCTCTCTTACGCAAATTCATTATTATAATACAATCATATTGCCGTGAGACTGACGTACATTTCAATCTGGATAGCAACAGACACTACTTGTTTACATTGAGCTAATTAGAGCGTATTTAATAATATACGCTTTTAATGTATGTCAAAAGGACGCAATGAAATAAATTGCATTTCTTCTTAAAAGTCTGCAATATCATCATTTAATCATTATTTATTTTATTTTTTGTAAGTAATTGATAACGAAAGTGTTATCAAGGTCAATATTTATAGCTGATTCTTATGTTTTTAAGACTATCTTAAGTCCAGTTTCACAATGTTATGAACTAATCAGAGAACTTTATTAATGCGTTTTAAGATTTATACATTAATCTTAAGACATTAATCAAGAAGGTTTTCAAATAAAAAAGTACTATCTTAAATACCGTCTAATATCATCTGATATCATCTTAAATAAATGTCAAAAAGAAATGCAACGAAATAAAATTATAATTAGGAAACTTTCCTAAGTTTGTATTTATATTGCAGTGATAAACAACAAGAGTGGTGACATCAACGAAGCAGTAAAAATAATTGTTATGTGTTTATACTGAAATTTAGGAAGTGCAGAGCAAAGCTACTGGGAAAAAATATTTTGTACGAAAGTTGTAAGATTTCAACAAATGCATCAAACGGCGATATCCATTTGATTTTGAACACAACTATATGGAGAAACTTTCAGAGTCAACTTTAAAATTTTAAACAAAAACTCTTACTTTTTAAATATTTTTTAATACTTTTTAATATTTTAGTAGTAGCTGATATCAAGGTCTTTTCAAAATATTGGGTCGTCCGAAAAGTTCGTGTCGCAAAAGATTTAAATATAATAAATGAAATTAAAAATTTAAATCTTCTGCGTTTCCATTTTCCTTCAAAATCGACACGAACTTTCCGGACAACCCAATACTATAATAAAATTTCTTTTAATTGCTCGAAATATTGACAAAGTTCAGAATATTCAGATACTGCCAAGAATTAGCAAAGTTTTTGATTGACGACTTTGAAACTTCTTAAACGTTATGAAGAATGATCTTGATAACATTTTTCGAAGTCATTGTAGATTGTTCCTTTTACTTTCATTTTTACGTAAAAGTGAAAAGACATAACTTCTATTTTTGTATAATATATCTACATAATTGTAGATCACAAATTTTATGTCATAAAGGATTTATCTAATCGTCTAATTTCATAAATGTTTTATTATTGAGATATATATTATTGTATGTGATACAATTATTTCGGTACAAGTGTATTAGTCATAATAGAATGATATCAATTAAGCTATAAAAGTTTTTTAGGTATACAAAATAAATGTAATTTATAAAAAGAAATGAAAAAATGAAAAGGTTGCAATTATATAGAATAGAAGAGGGATACACAAATATATAAATAAATATATAAATATTTAGTATAACTTTACAGGTCAGATATATGCACACATTTCATTATCAAATTTAGTTTCATTAAATAAATTATTCGGCTCCTTCCACTACAGTTCTCACCCCTTATCGCTCCGCGACATTTGAGTTACGTGCGAGGTGCGAGGATAAGATAAGAAGAGTAGCGGAAGGCGGAGCCGAAAATCGGAGAAGTGCAAATCGGGCACTAATTATTATATCATTTGAAAGTCACATTCAAGGCTTTCAAAATAAAATTACAAAATTAATACTAAACATACGTCTCAAAATTATGTAAAAAGTACACACCTGTAACTCTAGCTACTTGCAAAACTGATCATCTACTACGATGCAGTAAACACTAATGTCCAGCCACATATTATCATATATTAACGTCGGAGCAGATTAAAAGTAATTTCAACAGTCAGTCTCAGAACATAAATTATACAAGATATCCCCCACTTATTCCAATTTTTTCTTGATAATTATTTATTAAATAAAAAGTGTTACGTAATGTAAAAACATACGATAGAAAAGTCTTGGCGAATTTACGCAGCAGATTTCAGCGATCGTTCGTGTCAAATCTTCTAGACTAGTGAGCACAATTAAAATGCTGTAAAACCGATAAAACTGTACTGACGGAAATTATAAAGTCGAGCGAAATTAAGAGCGATGACTTGTAGAGATGCGACAATGCTGCCGCGATCGGAAGCTGGGTTACCTCAGACCGGCCACACACGTTCAAGTAAATTTGTTAAGTATGTTTGTATAAATTGTACGAATGTGTGTGGTGGTTTGCGATAACTGTGCAGTTTTGTCATCTATAAATAATCAACTATAAATAAATTTGCACGATCAAGTTGCGCAAGCATACCGCTCATTCGAGAAACTGCAACTTTAATACTTGTGTACAGAATAATCTCTGAAGGCAGTCAGACCAGATTGATCTAAACCAAGATTGCCCTCACTGTTATAATTGAAAAATAAATGGCGAATAACAGATCGCCTTATAAATAAGATATCGAAAATTGCGAAAAAATCGCTTTGAAAAAACGCTCTTATGGTTATATTAATAAGCGTTTAAGTCGACAAACTGCTTTAACTTTAAGTTGGCTAATCTGCTTGTTCGTGCTTGCTCGAGCAAATGAACATGATTGGTTACTTGTAGATCCAACTAATTGTTCGGTGAGAACAGACTAATTCGTTTGGAATACGTTTAATTGATGATTCGCTCTTTATCTATTACTTCTTTAGTCATTTTTTAATTGCAATAATAGACATGACGCTTGAGTGGACTCGTCCCAGAGCGCTTAATAACGCATTCTCTCTTTCTCTCTCTCTCTCTCTCTCTCTCTCTCTCTCTCCTCTCTCTCTCCCTCCTCCCCCCTCTCTCTATCTCTCTCAGCATTATTTTTATTTTGCAAAAAATAAACATGAGTAATATATAAAATAGAAGAGCAATATATTTAGAATAAAAAAAAGCACAATCAAGAAGATTACACAGAATATTTTTTTGTATATTTTTTTGCATAATTTATTTCCAATTATAATAACAATTTCTTACCAGCTTATATGACAAATATAAATAAATCTTAGGCCAAAATGATTATGTAATTTTTTCTGAAGTCTTATAAAGTCATATTATTTATGTGATGTATTTTCAGTTGTATTATATTCTTGTTTTGCAGCGAATGATTTAGAAAAAAAATATATTAATGTCAATTATTAATAGAATTAAAAATAATATTATTGCCAGTGGAATATTTGCAAGGATATTTTTAAAATAATTTCTTCTGTGTTTATATCATACAGATATTTTTATGTTAATAAATGTACAACAACATTTTTTGTGGTTAATGTATAATTCAGCTAACATTTCAAAAACAAAGCAGTGTAATTTATTTGCTAATACTTGTCGTAATATTGCCATGATAATGGCAAAAACATTTGCTAAATAAAACTTTGCTTGCGTGTTGCCATAATTTTATCAAATTAACATTGTTAATTTTATCAAATTAACTTTTAATGATAAACAAAATTGCTTCATCTTTGGCAAAATATTGTCATAATCTAATAAATATTTTTACCACAATTGTTACCGTAAAGTTACTGTAAAGTTATTCTACTACAGTTTGTGTATTTCTTTGCTTGCAATACTGCATCAAAAATGAAGACTCATCTTGTTGACAAATTGCTTGCAATATTTTTAAGCAAATTTTCAACAAAATGCCGGCAAAATGTTATCTGAAATATTATCTGAAATGATGATGCAAATTGATGTATATTGTACAGATTGACATGTTGTATTATTTATACATAGAATATCCAAAAAAAAGAGATTAAATTAATATACCTATTAAACAAGTACATAAGGTGTCCAAAAAATATTAAATTAATATATCTATTAAAGAAGTTGAATAAATTTAAAAAGTTTATAAAACCATATCCAAAAATTTATTAGAATATTATAAAATTCTATTCAAAGAAAATTCTATTATAAAAAATTATAAAAGATCAATAAGTTAATAAAAAAAGAGAAATAATCTTATTTTCAGTCAATTTATGATGTAATATCCAGCTTTAATTTATGATTACGTTGTAAGTCTGATAAATGAAATCAGCTTATAGAATTATATATAGAAAAACATATTTGTTTGGCATATGAATATTATTAAGCACCAAGATTCGATCAAAAATAAGATTTTTTTTTATTTAATTTATTCTTATCAATAAATTTCACGTAATTGTGATTAATCAGTGATTTGCTAACGAAATAATTCTCATAAGTTATTACATAATTTCTTATTACATATAATTTCTGATCTCGGTTATTTATTGATCTTACACAATTTTTAATATTATAAATAAATAAAGATAATTTAGAAATGGGATAATACTGACATTTATTTTAATTTAAGTATAAGTTTTGTTATTTACTTATTTATTCTTCACAATTCTTTAATAAAGTGTTTTCAGATACGGATTCATTTAACTATTAACTATTAACCAATTATATATACAACGAAATTTTTGCCAACGATTTTGTTGTTTAGATACGGCGAATTAAACTGAATCGAAAAGCCTTCTATCATTTTGCAATTTTTGTAATGAACGAATTAACGAGATATTAATTACTAAAAATCATTGAATATTGATTCTATATTGGAATATCTGCCATTTTCATACGACCTTGGCAGGAGATAGACTTGCTTCTCGTAAGAAGAAAAATGTCTAAGAATCCTATAAGAATTGTATGTAAATCAAATAGGTAAATTTCTTAGAGCTTCTCAGTTCTTTCAGAGTGTGTTTTCTGAATTTCTGAATATTTTTTTGATTATTTTATAACTTTCTCATGTGTATTTTTTTTTTTTGGAATGTGAAGTTAATCAATAATATTTTAGCAATAAAACTGTATTAATTGTTTCCAGTTCACAAGTATATATAAATATATATAATTATGTATAATTATATATAACTATTTATATATATGTATGTAAAATTTCTTATTGATCGATCTTATAAGGTCGATTTAAATGAAAATGATAGATCTTGCTCGGTTTTTGCTGCCAATCTGCTGTCAAGTTATGTCAGCAGACTGCTCGATTTCTGTTATCAGTTCTGTCAGCAGATTCTGTTTGATTTTTACTGCCAGTCTGTTTACATATGGTAGTTAACAGGTTCTGTCTGCAGAACAGGAGCAGAATGCGACATCAATTGTGGTCAGTCTGCTAACATCTTCTGATCTGCTACTAATCTGTTGACATTCTGCTAACATTTTGCTATCTGGGATATTAATTATTATATACACCGATTTGACATACTTTACTTGGCATACTTTATTGGAAGAACATTTTGAGGAAGACATTTGGAAATGTGTGCTCTGTGTAGGAGTATACTGATTTTGCAAAATTTTCTCTTGCAAAAATATAATCAAATACATTGTTGATATTAATTTTTAGTTTGATATTAATTTTTAATATACATTAATTTTTAATATTGACAAATAAATTTGTAATTAAAATTTTAAGTCATTTTACATAATCAATATAATTAATAAAAAATAATAAATAAATAAAAAATAAAATTTAAATGTTTGAAGGTGGCTCAATAATACAAATATAAATAATAAGGAGCATACAGCTATGACGACAGATGTTTAAACGAAAAAATATATTTATTGTTATATAAGAAAACATAGACGTTTCGGTCAAGATCATTAGTATAAAGATGACAATAAAAAATTACAAACAAATTTATTAATTATTAAGAACGTAAGATCACTAGTCAAAGAAGTGTTAATACAGTATCAAGGTGACAAAGAAAGAAGTGCATAATATTAAAAAAATTATCGGAAGTCAATAAGATAGTAACAAATTCTTTTCCTTTCCAATCGCTTGTTGTATGCGTTAATTGAGTAAGATAAAGTTCAGAAAATGAAATTTATCAACAAATATATATTAAAAAAGGGAAAAAAGAAAAAAAATTTTTTTAATAACACATCGACGACTAATATGTTCCGTTTATGATTTCTTTTTTATGGAAGCAAAGAATGACTTCGCGTGAGAATAGAATTTCCAGATTTTATTTAAAAATTAAGGAAAAGAAAAACGCTTTTTAATAATTAAAATATTTTTGACAGTACAATTAATTATGAAGGTCAATCTAAATTCACATTAAAGCTCACTTATCACGTATTTTTTTTAACACAAGTCCTCACAGATGTAACTCTGAGTACTCCAATTTAAAAAAATCGAGAAAAATCTAAACAAATGGTAAGAATCACTGCTGACAAATTTTTTAGAAGATCATAGCTCGTGAACAGAATTTATATAGGGAAAGAAGAAAATTAATGGAGAGGGTAGTTCTATGGGTGAGTAGAGGGGATTTTTCCGATGATTGGTAAGTAGATTTCAGAAGAGCATTCTGTGTCACTTTGTTTATTTAAGCAATTATCTTGTCGTTTAATATGGATCATTTCGATCATCCTTTTATAATAAGATTTTATAATAGGATGTTCTCGAGAATACTAACATTTTTCCAATCAATTGTATCATGATCATGATCAAATTTGTGACGAGAGATAACAGACAAAGAATTAATAGGTTTTTTTAAATCATTTATGTATTCTTTTAAAGTCTTTAATTTTCTTTTTGTCTGTCCTACATAATTGCAATCATGACAATTAATTTTATAAACAACATTAGAATGTTCTTCTTTTTTTGATTTTGTCTTTGCCTGTTTTAATGAAATTGTTCATACAATTCATTGGTTTATAAGCTTATGTTGAAATCGAATTTTCTTGTAATGAATTTGAAATTTTTTAGAGATTTTATAGAAATACGGAATGGTAAAATACTTTTTAACAATCCTGGAGGAATCTGAGTCAATATCTTTTTTTTCCCTGATGTTTTCAAAATTGCTTTTGGATGACAACGCCTTGATCCTGTTGTTAGTAGTTTTAAATAAAAATTGGATATCCATTATTTTGGAGAATATTGATTAGGGAAATAATATTATTCTCATGGAATTTTGAATAGGAAAGGAATAGAATTCTGTCTAATTGCCCAATTACAACATGCCTTTTGTGTTCAACAGGATGATTAGAAAAGTAGTTTAAATATCTTCCAGAATTTGTAAGCTTTCTGTAATTGTTAAAAATAATTCTCCTATTTTCGATTAACAGTTTTACATCGAGAAAGTTTATTATTCCGTTATCACCATATTCGTAAATTTGATTCTTTCATGATAAGAATTAAAAGAGCATAAGATTGTATTAATATGCTCGTTAGGAGGTGCAATGATGTCATCAACATAGCGGTAATAGAGTGGAACATGTATGACATTGCTAATGTCTTAAAAACTACATTCCAAATCTTATATCATCAAATCCGTTAGAATTGGAGAGAGAGGAGATTCCATAGGCAGACCGAATATTTGTTCATAAATTTCGTTATTGAATTGAAATAAAAAATAATTTCGTATAATTATTGTTAACAAGAAAGAAGGAGATTTCTAATAATAATAATTAATTCTAATAATATTTAATTAACAATGATTTAATTATATTTAATTACAGATTGTTTTGCATAATGAAATAATTTAATATTCTAACATATATGATAAATATGATAATTATAACAATCAATTATTATATAATAATTGTCATAATAAATTATGACAATTTAACATTATAATATATCATATATTCAAATATAAAAAAAATAATTGTGTGTAATTGAATAATATTTAATTTTTAATAAAAATTATCATTTGCACTAAAACACAGTATCATCTCCAAAAGAATATACGAAGATACGAGTCTTCTTAAGAAATTATTTTCTATTGCTGAAATTGTGAGACTGTCTAACTAACAATGGAACACTACGGAAGATGATGTGTATCGTGACTCGCTCTTGCACGATTTATATTCAGTACGAAGTATCGCGTATATACAGGTGCAGCAGGTCGATGACCATGCGTACTGTATGCGCCAGGTGCGTAAATATGTGTGCGATGACTTTGCGCTACTTATCTCGATCATCATGCTCGGCACGTCATCGCCGATCTTCCATAGAAAAAATTCTCAAGACTCTCGCAGATGTCGTTGCACAGCAGGGATTTATCTTTGTGTCGTATTTTGTGCGGCAAAATTTTATGATTTTAACTTTTCTGATAATCGTTAAAAAGTTGTTTCTAAGTTGTGCAATACGTTCTTGTCATCCGAGATGCATGTGATGAACTGTGCAGAGATCTTATAAAAATCAGAATGAAATAAATATAATATAGTATATAATAAAGTAGTATAAATCATGTGATAAAATAAAGTATAATAATATATAAAATAATATATAAATATAAAGTAAAGTATAATAAAATAAAGTATAATACAAAGATATTATAATTTTTATAATTAGTATAAAAGAGAATTCAACGATGGAAAGAATAAAATATATCATGGTGTTTAGTAATAAAAATTTGAATAAGTGTGACATATATAGGTAGGTGTAAAATCAGAAAATATTTTGTATTTTGTTAAAAATGAGAAAATAAAAAATCGTTGCTTTTAATTGAAAATACTTCTTTTTTTTCATATATATTCTATTACATTTGACATGTAAACATGGCAATTTTAGCTTGAGATAACAATAATATATTCGACAAAAAAGAAAAATGTTTCCTCGAAATATAAATAAACGAAAAAACAAACATCTAATCAAAAAACGCTTGTATTGTGCACATGGAGATGTGCAATCCAATTACGCAATTATTATCGGTTGGTTATTCATTAAATCGCTATCTAAATAATTTATACCAATTTTTGTTAGCGTATTTTTCTTTTTACTGTCCACACTCTTTTAAAAATACATATACATTTATAGTAGTAAAGTAAAATTTATAGTAGTAAATTTATAGTAGTAAAGTAAAAATATTATAATTATGTAGGATTATAATTACAATGATTACTAATACGCTATTTCTTGGACTTTTACAAAATTGGCTCGAATAAAGCAATTATATAGGATAATAAATAAGTTTTCAACAATAGAATTATTAATAACTCTAATTTTATAACGGTTAAATAAATATTTATCATTTTTTTCATATTTTTATATATAACAAAAAATAATTCTATATTATTGATCAAATTTCGTTCCATCAATACTTTACTTCATTGAAGATTATTCTAAATTACAGAAATCATTTTCATCATCAAGCAATCAAGCAAATAATGTTAATATAAAAAAATGAATACTCCATATTTTTCTTTTTCTCCCTTATCCACTCTTCTTTTCTACTTTTATCTACATTTGTTTTTAATTTTATTCGTATCTTATCTTTAATTCTACTATTTTTATTTTTCAATCCAAATTTTTGGAAAACTGTTCCTCAAATGAGAGCTTTACTGAGGCATATTAGCAACAACACTGTCGCGATCTCTATCTTCATGAAACTGGCAAAATTCCCGATTCTGGGTCTCATCGTGTGATCTTCGTGATCAATACGATTGATGTGATCCATATGATCCATGTGATCCATGTGATCCATGTGATCTCTGTGATTGTATATCGTCGTCGTGGTATATGTTGAATCGCAAACCGTGCCCATAATCAGTTGCTCAGTTGATCCCATAAATATCCTAAAGTTATAATCACGTAGCTCCAAGTGCGAGTACATGAAGATGGGCAATCTGTCGGAGAGAATCCACAAGTTGCCATTCTGATCGATCTATCGAAATAAAAGAAAGATTATGACACGATAATAATAACATACATAATATGATAATAAATAATAAACATAAAATTAACAAAGGAAAATAGGTAGTTATGGAAATAGATAAGAAGGAAGATTAAAGGAAATGTCACGAAACTTGTCTATAGACATAAGCATCAAAAGTTTCCAGCCGATAATAATAATTGTATTATATTGTTTAGATCTTTACAAATAAAAATCACAATATAAAAGTAAATAATATATTCTAGTATTTAAAATATTATGTTGATTATAATAAAAATTTTATTAACTTATAAGTTAAAAAACAGGTAGACAAAAATCATCGTGAAATTATATGTTGATTGAAAATTTTTGGCAGCCACTGTAATTTACGGTTCTAAAAGCGATTGTCAAAATTACTTTATTATAATCCGCTTATTCTGTATCTTTCTATTCCATAACCACAACTTTTTTTCCCTTTTCAGTTTTTTGTAAATTACTTTATATCTGAAGAACTTCTATCTATATAATTAGTATCACTCTATGACTAATAAATTTGTAGAAGTAGTTATGTTGCATAAGTATCTACTGAATTATTTCAATAAAATAAAATGATCCTTCTTGTCGCCTTTAATACAATAAAGAAATAGAGAAAAAAATCATACATCAGACATTCGTAATTTCACAAATAATGAAGAACATGTTTGAGGAACATGAGAATTGCATTTTGCCGAGCTATCGTTGAAATAACTAATCA
>Ga0157364_1003100_pt1 | contig 15984 bp, 7 predicted proteins | sample AttsexASBM2_FD_111476 | JGI IMG/M metagenome (GOLD analysis project Ga0157364, IMG submission 111476) | Fungus gardens microbial communities from leaf cutter ant in Ribeirão Preto, State of São Paulo, Brazil - Atta sexdens ASBM2 | ecosystem: Host-associated > Fungi > Mycelium > Unclassified ...
TAATTTTATTGTTAATAATTAATAAATTAATAATTCTCTCTAATAATACTTAATGATGCAAATATTTATAAATAAAAAGATTTTATGTAAAGAAGAAATAATTTATATTATTTATAATGATGGAAGACTGAATTCAGAAAAGTACAGAAGAAAATGTATAAATATATTAATTAACGATTTTTGATGCTGATTAAAACTTTCTGAAAAATGTATCACGTTATTGTCGCAAATTCGTATTTTCACAATAATAATTTATAGTGTAATGAAGAGATATATTAGATTAACTGAAGGAGCTGAATAACGTTTGAGAAACCTCTCAACGTAGTGAAGTAGAAAAGTTCACGACTACTTCTGTGGAAACGCGCGATTCGATATCCGGGACTTAGTGCAAGTATGCGCGGAAAATTTTTCATCACCATGAAAGTTCGTCGCTTACCTTCGCGAAACTTTGCACGTTTTCCGTGATCTCGTAAAGAATTTCGCGGAGCAAGTTACGACTTTGTCCGTATCACTTTTTATCCATCTTTGTTATTCTGTCGCATCTGTCTTTCTCTTTCTGCATTTTCCAATAATGTTCCGTATGACTTTGTATTCAGCACCATTGAGTTTCTTCTTTGAGATCTTAAGGTATTTGAAACTTAGGATCGATCATAGTCAGATTATTAATTCTTTTTCTGAAAAAATTATTTTTTACTCACAATTAATAGTTATTTCTTTGAGACATTCACAAATAATTTATTCCCAATATTATAATGTTTGGGGCGGGTTCTATATAAAATATATAGAATCGTCTTTAGTTACCATCTATTATATTAAATCACTGTGCGAACTTCTAATATTGGTGTGTCAAACAACAAAATGATGAGGTCTATCGACCTATGACTCGAGTTTTTACGCTTATGTAATGTGTCACAGGTATCACGCGCTTTCTCTCTCAACTATAAATTCTTTGATAAATTTTCTTGCAGCTCTTTGCGATTGAAAGGCATAACTCTTTGATGTGATTCCTGACAATTTTCAGAAGCACGTATTTATAATCAAAATTAATTTAAAATTTCTTAAAAGGTAATTTATATAATAACAACTAATTTAACAATGGAAAACATGACTAAAATATTCTGATCGAAGTTTCTTTCAGACCAAATAGTTTACTAAAGACAACTATTTTCCATTTTTAATAGCAACAAATATTTTTTAAACTTTCAAATATTCTGAAATATTCATTTAAGTTATAAAATATTCAATATTATTTATTATTATATATAAAAAGAGTTATATTAATAATTACATAAACTTTTTAAGTTTAATTAGTTCTTTTAATTCTCAAAATTATGTTTTATATTTTTAATACGTTATTATGTATGTTTCCGTGTCATCTTTGATATCCAACACGTATTCAATTATAAAATTATAATATAATGTGATAATCTTATTGTTGTTTTTCTTTTGATTGTTAAATTATGTTTTATCTTTTTAATTTTATGTATGTTCCGTGCAGAGAGAGAGAGAGAGAGAGAGAGAATAAAACTACTTATGAGCTAAAAGAAATTTGACGAGGTCAGTGTAATGTGTTTTCGATATTGATTTAGTTTGTTTTACCGCGAATAGTACGCTGAATAGCAGCGGGAAAAAAAATTTCGACATGTACAATTCTATAAAACCTATGGGATTATACGGGCGCATCGACCGTGCGATTCTGCTAGCATGCACGCTTGTCGTTGATAAAGCTTCTTTATTCAACAGCAAAAACAGTCTGAACCGCCGCTGGCATATTTTCACAACATCGCGTTGTAACGAAAGCAGGTATACAAATATCCCAAATGGTTGCCATACGACTATAGAACATCCGGATTAGGCGACCGCGCTTCGCTGACCTAATTTCCTATAGAGCAAGACGCGTGATTATTTAATCCTAACTCTAATCCCGTTTCCGACTTTCAGGTATCGCTGCTACGTACACACCTGGCCACTGCGAGACAGAGGTGAGCGCTTTTAAGATTAAGAATAGCCTACTTCTAGTCATAAGATGTACTATTATCTCACCATTAAAGATTGAAATTAAAATTAATCTTCAATTAAATCCAGAATTAATTTTGTAACTAATTTTGATTCTCTCTATGTATAACTTTCAATGCCACTGTTAATTTTATAAAAATGTCATTTAATTTATCACGCAATGATAATTTCGGTACAATATCTCCGCGCGATCTTTTAAGTTTAATATTAAGTTCCTGACTTTTCCGTAAAGTTCCGTAAAGATGGATGATAACGTTTTTATATCCATGAATTATCTTTCTCTCGGTGCTTTCGTGGATTCTCCAGGCGGTAAGCTGAGTCGGATAATTTAGAAACATCCTAGAATATTTATTACGGATTTTCTTAATTCTATAGAAGTATAAGTGAACGAACAATGCTGTCGTAAATATTCAAGTGGCGCTAATCTGAAAACCGAGCGGCTCCAATCAGGCGACATTTTGAACGCCGAAGTTAATTAGCGGCTAAGTAATTAAAGTCCCCGCGGCCCTTATTTCAAGCAATGTAATTTAACTTTCGTAGAATTCTGCACGGACGTTGTACGCGCGACGGTTTATTGCGACGATTTACGATTTGCGAGCAATCGATTCGAAAGAGGTAAAGCGCGGTCGGAACGCGCGCTTCGGGGCGACGCGAAATTTTCAACCGCGAGCGTGGAAACATGCGTTACGAACGCTCTTTTCTCATCCCTGCAGATGTAACGCGGATTTTAATTTACGGGAGCGCGAGATCTAATTACAGAGTTACCGAGTTACGCGCTCCGCGCGAGCGGATTCCGTGAAAAATCGCTCGAGTGAAATTACGATACACTCTCGCATTAAAGAGCGTCGCTTTAAAGTTGCCGTTAACACTGCTAATAAATGTCGACAATGGTCAATACTGTGATGCACTGTTTACTGGTTAACCGTGATTTACGCGTTGTATAAGTGTAGGTAACGACGACGGGCGCTCCTCTGCCCGCACTCTCTACAGCGAAATTTAATCAAACTTTCGTTTCCCCGTGGGATGCGAGTTGCAGTATCGAATTTCATGTGCGGGATAACGCAGCGGCGAACGTTTGTTCGTATTTTGTGCGTCGTATCGTCTCGCGCACGCAAAATCAATAACGTTTAATGCACTCGTCGCGCTCATTCGAGCGTTCAAATGCATAAATTGATTTCCCTAATTATCAACAGTTCACGTACGACACATATAAAGAAAGAAATAAAATTTCGTGGTAAATTGTGGCTGTTTTTTACTAGGATAATATCATCTAGAAATAACAGCTAAATCCTCAAATTCGCTTAAATTTATTTTTTTGCAAATTGCGATTACGTCATTTGGAAAAAATATCGCAAATATTGAATTGATAACTGGCCTCTCGGCTTTGTACATTTTCAATTAGCTTTAAAAATAGTGTCTTTTTTCAACGATTTCACATTAATATTACCACGTGCAATCTGATCATGATGATTGGATTACAAGATAGTAAAGATGCAAGTACACTGGAAGAAAAGAGCAAGCTGTAAGACGAGTTGAAAGTAGTGTATCTTCCAAGAGACCTGCGGAAACTCGTCGTCGCGAGCGCTTTTCTGGAAGTAGTTCTACATTCTAAGAGCGTATTACGTTGCAGGCATCGCGAGATGTCGAGCATGCGAGACTGCCAGAGTTCCTCACGGAATTGGACCTGTCGAGTCTTGAGGCATCTGAAGAAGACGTCGAAGCACTGAAGAAAATCGTAAAAAGGCTGGCGCCCGAAAAGAACGGCGAGTACCAAGTTTACCAAGGTTCTCTCATAGAACTGTCCTACTAACCTCGAGACTACATCGCTAATCTCTTTTTCTTTTCTGACCTGACTAAAGTGATTCGCTTTTTCTTCTATTGCCAGTCTTCTTCGGTAACGAGGACCTTCTCAAGGAGTGGCTCAAAGGAGCGGGTATTATTACTTAAAATGTTTTTCTCTGTGCATGTCGCGTCTCTTTGATGGTGTAACAACCGTTCTTATTCGTGTACTCTTTTATTATTGTTTGTAAAATAAACTGTTTAACATGGCGCTTAAATCCTTTGATAAAAACTGATTATCTAAAATTATCCTTTAAAGAATTGCAAAGCTCTTAAAAACTCTTATTTGTAATTTCATTCCATGCTTATTAATTGCTTATTAATCCCAATGTTTTGAATGAAATTGTTGATGGCCAAGAGAGCATAAATACGTATAAAAAAGTTTATGAATAAATATTTTTTGCTCATATTTTTTATCCCGGAATAAAAATAATATTTGCTTATTCCAACGTTGCACTCTCCAGCGCTTCACGTATTATCTTTTCCCATATATATATTTACATTGTGCACGTGTATATTTGTCTTTCGCATGTAGACATAACGTACAGTTATACGAATTCACTTCTACAAGTTGTCATCTATGCACATATTTACTAGGAGCTTCTTCGGTAAATTTGGAACACTCTATACATAGTGATATCGTACTCAAGCAGAAGCAAAAATGAGAGCATCCGATGTCTGTATGTGTCTTTTCTCCAACTGTCTTAGTGGTCAGATATTATGTAAGACTGTGTAAGCGAAAGTCATTGAGTGTGTGCGACTATCTCGGAGCGATCAGACTGCGTTTCTGCTTTCCCACGAGATGCAATTTTTCGTTTTATGATGATTGTGCGCCGGCGCTTTGTGACTTTCCACTAAAGTGACAGACTTTCTACGGCACTTCTATTTTAGCCGACCTGTTATTCTCCTAAACGTGATGTAATTGCATTGTTACGTTTAGTAATTAAATTTTTGAAACGCGTTAATGCATACCGGCAGATAATCTATCGCTCGTTTATCATCTTGCACACGAAGCTATGATGGGGGGATATGATGGGGAATGTAAACGATCTTTGTCACTAATCTCGATAGTTGTCGGTTCACAGAATTCTTTATATATGAAACGTTAATGACATAGTTTGCATGACATTAATAACATGGTTCGCGAAAGCTCTAAGCGATTATGTTGATATTTATATTTTAGAAGTTTAGACGGTTGTGAAAAACGCAGAATGAACATCGGTAATGCCGCATTGATATAACAAGAGTTATAAAATTTAATAACACTCCACTTTGTATTTAGGCGTGACGGGACAGCCCGGAGTGGATTATCCAGCCCTCACGTCGATTCCAACCACTTCATTCAGCTGTCGCGGTCTGAGAGGGGGATATTACGCGGATTTAGAGACAAATTGCCAAGTAGGTGACATCGATATTACATATGACGCGACGGCTCGATTCGAGCAAAAGTCCACACGGATTGATGCTCAATCCGGCGATTGTTATACAGTTACGGATTATGGAAATTCGAACATTTTTAGAATGTCTGTAAAAAATATGTATATACATGCCAAATAAAAAAATTTGGAAAATAAGAGAAATTGAAGAACGAATGATCTTTTTGAAAATATTTTTTCATTTTATCTTGAATTTTTCTATAATTTATGTGTACAAAATTACCTTTGAAAAAATCATCATGTTTATAATAACGGTATTTATACCGTTATACCAGTAATATTTCTGCAGAGACTTTCCGTTAATGAAACATTTGTCATCGAAGTTGAATATATTTTCAGGTATTCCACATCTGTGACAATGGACGTAAGATCTCGTTCCTGTGTCCCAATGGCACGATTTTCCAACAATCGCAACTTATATGCGATTGGTGGTTCAAAGTGGACTGCAGCAAGTCCACAGAGTTATACGAGCAGAGTGTCGAGCAACTGGCCGAGGAAGAGAAGAAACGTGTGGAAGCGAGAAAAATGAAATCCGAGTTTCATCGCGAAGCAGAAGAACAAAATAACGCGGATTACTACGATAACGTCGACTACGATGGCAGACAAAATGGTAGAACGAATCCGTACGGTCAATCCACCGACAAGCAGAATCAGATTTCGGAAAGACAGAATGAACCAAAGTCTAATCAACACTTCGGGCCGAACAATGTTTTTGAGAACACTCGTAGTTCTGGTCGATTCCAAGAGAATAATGCGAATGCATTACGAACTAACGAAAAAACAAGTCAAATACCCGATAATTATGACCAGTCGAAACAGCGACAATATGATAGCGGATCGAATTATCAGGCGGTCAATAGACAGAGAAATCAACTGGATACTCAGAATAGCAAATTCAATTACGAGCACAACAATAAGTTCCAGGATAGTCGGCAGAATTATCAGTCAAACCAGCGCAGCAATGACAAGCCGGCGTTCAATAATTCGAAATCGCGAACTTCGACGCGAAACAATCTGTTCGGTTCAAACCAGTCACAGAAAGCTACACCGACGTACATGGAGACGACAACCTTCAGAACTACAACTGCGGCGCCTCCGAAGGAATATCAGCAGTTTGCGGAAAGTGCCGCATTTGTGTCCAATCGGGGACACCGCTTCAACTCGGGCAAATCCGAGAACACTCGACAGTATTATTATCATTCATACGATTACCGAGATCATACCACTACCGCTAGCTACCGCGGTCATGAGACGACCACCTTGACGCCACAGAGGAACAGAGAAAGTGAAACAGTATCCTTCACACCCAAGACGGGTGCTCCGCCATATCCCGGTCCCACATACGCTCCTATCTATAAGCCTAAGACAACGACGTTGCCACCTTATGAAACAACATTACAGTATACGCCGACCACCGAAACGTCGCACTACAGTACTCCTTACTATAGGCAAGATGATGTTCCAGAAACCACTTACACTAATGCTGACACCACGACGGTGACATCGTTTCCCTCCGCAGAGGAGTTCCCAACTATGTCTAGTTCGCGGACTTCTCCTGCTATAGGAAGAATACCACCAGCTTCCGGGAATTATCAAAATCAACAGTATATTGATAACAGGGTAACTGAACAAAGAGATACTGATACTTCTTTCGCGACTACGCGTCCATATCTGAATACAGAAAGCTATCGGCACAACGCTGCTAACGTCACTTCAACCATCAGTCAAGATGCGTTTCCTACGACCAATGTGCCATGTTACGATGAGTGTCATGGGCAAACCTATCGCGCAAATTATCAAAATGAGAATAGTATCACGAACATCGAAAACAAAGGTACGACAGGAGATCCTTGGCGTGCGACTTTGCAAAGCTTCCATCAGAATTCAATCAGCTCGACCGAGAAGCCGTGGAGAAGCACCAATGGTTATCAGCAGAGCGGATCTACTAGTAAGACTTTAAGCCCTTATGACACCAGTTTTACCTATAAACAGGGGAAAGTGTTGTCCACTTTAGGCCCATACGTACCTTTCACTAAAAACTACGTTTACTCCACGATGACTACTACGCCGACGCCGAAACCGCCGACCACTATGCCGACATACAGTTCTACTCTGACAAATTATCGCATCACGGCCAGCAATCTGATACCCAAGATGAAATCATCATCTCTGGCAACGAGCAAGCCCAAAGACAGAGCGACTTATTTACCTGAGGTTGGCAGCAAACCACCACCGATTTTAGAAGATAGACCTTACGCTGAACGGGAACACGCGCTCAGCATGTTGCATTCTCTTCAAGGTTTAGAAAATAATGGAGAAAATTTAAGTGGAATCGCGAAGGATGGAAATAGTCGAAATGGACCCTCTGCTCCCGGTCCATCTACTTTGCATTCGTTAGCTCTATACTTTGCCACAGCTAGCGACAATCTCGACTCCAATGAGACTATCGAATCTATCGCAAGTGCCGAGGAAGCCGAGGGTAGAGAAGGCAATCATTCGCATAATGTGTCTGTCGAATTACCGACCAGCATTCTCACACAACACACCATCTCGTCATACGTTGAGTTGTTTAATCTAAATAATGCACTCGAAGGAAACACCACAATGACTGAATTTACATCGGAAGCCGAGGATCTTAGTGGCGAGATAAACGACGATCTAGAGATCGAACAGAGCGAGGGTCCAGTGAATGGCGCGAAGAGATCGAATAACACGAAACTGCGCGAACTGGCTCAGGTCTTTACTCATGCTCTATCGGCATATCTACAAGATCCGGAAACCTTTAAGAAGGTACTCACAGAAATCAGACCCACGCAACCCCCGACGACCACCGATGATGGTCAGTTTGAAATGACGACAATGTATCCAACTGCGGAAGAGTATGCATCAGTGACTAAGGAAAAGGATGAAGTCCTGGATTTTTCAGATGATATCGACGTTACCAGAAGGCGTAAACCAACCACCATATTCCCCACTACCTTACAACCACCTGTCACCACCGATAGGTCGTATTCGACTTATTACACGACGCCGTATGATGAATATACAACTTCAGAGAGCCAGACGCGAAGACCAATTTACTATCCAAGTACGACGTTGTTACCGCCCGGTGCTTCATCACACGATTCGAGGGATTATATCGAATCATCAACACAGACTGGTAATACATTTGCCTTCGAAGTGAATCGCGTTTTTACTACTACTATGAATGATATTCAAAATTACGATGGCGATACGAGGGATACAACAGATTTGTCGATCTACGACAATTATTTCCCATTGGACGAGTACGAAAATAGAAATAAGATCGGAGGTTTTCAAAATAACACGGCAAGGACCTTCCAACCTTATGGTAAAAATGTCAAACCGATCGGCGCTACACCTATAAACAATTATGTGGCGTCGTCGACGATGGCGTCTTTTGTGAATTCTGGAAAAGGAACGACTTTATCTAGCTGGGGTAGAGGCTCAGCTAGTGATAAACCCGTTCAAAATCTCACACCGCCTCCTTATCATCACCATTTCGGTAATGTGAAGAGTTTCACCGCGTCAAATAGCATTCTGCCGAATCAGGTGGTGCGCTCAACGACGCCTCTATCGAAAAGCAAATCCTCCTACCAGACCGCCAGCACCACTGTTCAACCATTCAGGATACGTTACTACGAATCAACGATAGCGCCGTCCGAATCTCTTGCCACAGCTCGCAGTTCGTACGCGAAATTCAGAAACAATTACAAGTTGGAAAGTAATCACAGAGAAGGCACTCGCAAACCTTTAGCGACAACGACGGCAACGACAATTCGGAACAACATGGAGACACTAGATCCCATTACTGCGACCGTCAGCGACGCCACTCCATACACTGCTACTGTTATTCGCGCTACTAATAATCTGACGGATGCCTCGACCACGAGACATTCTAACCTACTGAATGATGATCATTGGACTTCTTCGCCTATGGTCACTCAGCTCTGGGAAACAACGGTGTTCGTAGATCCTCGACACATTAATCACGGTCTACAATCGAACGTCGGCACCACTCAGTTGCCTGACACAACTGATAATGCTATTAGTGAAGAATCAGAACCCACTGCGAGTACTGTAAGATCGTCGAAATTGTCCTCTGTAGATCTCGACGTAACAACGGAATCACGAACAACCAGTACACCGAGTCCTTGGCAATGGGCAACGAGTGACAACGATCCACCCGTAACGTTTACTCTGCTACCAACAACCTTTACCGCAGAAAATACGGCGACACCAACCCCAATTATCACAACGCGATCGAGTATAACGACCACGATTACTTCCTCGGTGACATCAACTAATGCCGTCTCCCGGGACAATTTGGCATCCACTCTGCTGCCATTTGCGCACGGCAATGCGTTGAATGCCACCGAGAGCGAAGTGATCAAGGCGCACGAGATGTTCGGTAACTTGAACGAGACGAGCTCGAACACACTGATGCGAGTGATGAAACAGGCTGATAACAATGCAACGGTAAGACAATTAGTTCTATTACTGATAAGCCATTGCAATGGTCCCAGAAACAAGACGATGGAACAAGAGAAGGAACAACTGTTAGATGCACTTCTGAGGATGCCCGTTAACGAGTTCAGTTCAGAAGAATCGCGAGAAATCATCGCTGGCATCAATAGACTTAATTTTTCGATTCGTACGTATTACACTATTTAACAATTATAATATTTATTTATAAAATGTTTTATGAAAATATTTTATCTTTGAATATCGCATTAAAATAAGAATGCTTTATTTGGATAAATAACTAATAAATAAGAATAACGAATATATATTTATTACCGTCGACGATTAATTTTAGTTATGTATATAATTGTAAAGGGGCTTCTGAATGATACCGAATGATTGGCCAACATTCGGCCAATATTAATAAATATCATACACAAATATAACATGTATAACATATATATCTATATTGAATGTAGGCTAATATATTTAGCGAATGTGTGGAAACGAATGTTGGCATCGTTTGGAGGAGCTTTAATAAAATTAATCTTATTAATCGCTTTAACGCAGAAAAGACATAAAAATACAATCTTCTAAAAAATCAAAAAAGGCAAAGTTTCTTGTTTGCGATACGATTTAAAAAATAGTGTGTGAATTAAGAAAGCAAAATCAACAGCAAATTTTTTAAGTTGATCTTGCTGTTGATCTTGCTTTCTTAATTCACATATTATTTTTTAAATGCTTTGTTTAAAATACATTTTATTACAAAAGATATTATTTATTTTTCCAGTAAAATTGTTTCTTTAATATAATATTTCTTATTTTTAATATTGCTTATTTAAAAAATACAACATTGCCCATTTTACATAAAAAATGGTATTATATATTTCTTTAGTTAATAGTTTATTAGACGTAACATTTATTTTTTATTTATTACTTTACAGCTAAACGATCGGCTGCTTTATCGAATTCTACGACGATAAGGACTCCTCGAGCTTCGTCTACGAAACCCACGTCATCTTCACCATCTGTCACAACGTTCCGCAGTAGGACGGGACGAAAATTCCGTACGACCACTGAGAGTGCCAATGCCTTTGCTAGAAGATCGGACGACGCTGTCTTGGAGACGAGTAATTCTTTGTCAGAGGCTACCGCTTCTGACAGCCGAGCTCTCGAACTTCTCAGGTCGCTTTACACGGTAGCCGCTAAATGGGGCTGAGAAGCCGCACAATCGACGACCGATCGGAACTACGCGCGCGTTGGAAGACTCGCGAGATGAAGATCTCACTGGAGTATCAGAAGACGTTCGCCTGTCAATACATCGGAGTAGATCGTTGTTGTCATCTATCATCGTGTCACTCCGTCTAGCCTAAATTCAAGGATTCAAGCTCCGAGCGATGAATCGGTTTTGATCTTGGCCCATGAATCGATGTCCATAAATAAACAGAATAAACCTCTGCGTTTCTTCAGGAGAGATACTGAACTTCTTGTCAAATACTCTCATTAAAAGTCGACAATATTAAATTATTCTAGAATTCTTATTGAATTTGGCTGCTATATTAATACATTTGCATGCAATAATCGGAAAATTAAATTTCGAGTCGAAGATTGGCTTCTTCGGACTTAGATAACACTGCTGCAAAGTTTGATTTAACTTAGGGCCGAGATTGACACCTGCGCTTGCGGATATTAAACAGATTGTGTAATGATCGATTTCGGACATGTAAATCTGAGCTGCGGCTGCTTGATATCCGTGACCGAGCATAACTTGTGTCGGTTAATATGCGGAGTCCCGATTGATCATCGATCGACAAGATCGCAATATGATAATTAACCGGCTGTAGTCCGACGTTTAAGATTATGTATTGCTCGCCGTCCTTTTTATTAAGAATAAAACATCGATCGCCTCATAACATCGGCAACTATTACTTGAAGAAAAAAAAACGCCTGCCATACTTCGTCCCTCCTGTTCATTGACTTACGTGAACGCTACACTCAATTTAATTCTCTTTTCTCTATAATCAAAGAAGTTCGCATATATTAACAAGATAATTTTATACGCGTTTCACTTGTGTTTATCATGCAATGATATAATAACAAAGTTTCTCTAAATGTTTCTTCTTTATGTAATTTTATGAGTTGTTAACTGGCTATAATCGTGTTATGTAGCATAATCTTGTGCTATGTTGCTAGATACTATGTTGCTGTCCATATGTAGTATCTGTTTAGAAAAATTAACTTTATTATTGAAAAATAATTCGATAAACAATTTTTAATCTTTTGATTGAAATCTTCTGAATGTAGATAGATATACGACTATGTATTTGAAATGAGAAGCGAATTTTAATTATTGATATATAGAATATGAGGGATCTTCTTTATTACATTAATTTTTTATATTCCTAGTATATGTATTCGTATAAAACAATGATTGTCTTGCGTGCCGATGTAAAAAGGGGATAAACATTTTTGATACGTTCGCGCTCATCTTGTGTTGCCAGGTACATCGTTAAATTGCATGCGAAATTGACGAAATATGATGGCATGTGGTGAATTACACCATGTACACTTATGGTTATCCATACTGATTGGATTCTACGTGATACAATTTTAATCCTTTCCTTATGTATCTTTCCCCAATGAAACTTTTGTCCTCTTTTGAAATAATTTCCGAGCAATATTAATTTTTGCCGGCAGCATTTAATTAATATTCGGCGGAACATACGAATTTCCGTTCCAGCCGAAAATTATTCAGTATTAAAAAAAGCTTCCCTAGAAGGGATCCGTTCAGTTTTCCGAAGGATCACATGAAATTATTTATTTGTCTTCGCTGTGTTGCGATTCCTACGTACCTATGGCTAACAGTAAGTTACTTATATCTTGAAATTACGGTGTTGGTAACATTTTCTTTCATTTGGGCAGTTTCGAGGTCGGCGATGCGCTTCCGTTGCGATTCCGAAACGTCCAAATGGGGTTTCTAGGTCATTATTTAAGTACGCGAATTAGCGTGTAGTTGTGTATCTACTTTATGTAATATATCTTTGTACAGTATGTGAATAAATATATACAGGGTTTTGTTTAGCTACGTTCTTGTCACGTACATTCCTCTTGTTATGTACGTTTCTTATAATACTTTTATGGATGCTTCAATTTTTTAATAATTAATTACTTTTCGTGCTAAAATATTATTCGGATGCATATTTAGTATTTTATTATCAGAATTGTTTAAAAAAAACACATATGTTGCATTTGTTGTATTAATATATTCTAAATTATTAAATATTAAATAACTTATATGTTACGTTTGTATCTTATTTTAATGATACTTCGAAAAAATGTAGATATGTATTATAAGATTTAATTTTGAGATTACAATAATGTGATTGAATATTTTAATGTTACACATAGATTATTTGTACAAAATAATATTATATTATTAAATTAGTAACAGATATAATTAGTAAATTTACAATATTTTCTATTTTTAAGAGTTTCAATAATTTTACTGGATAATTCGTCATGTATATTTATTACATTTGCTGAAAAGGGAACGTTATTATCATCGAAAATAGGACGCGAACTATTAATTTTTAAAGAAGATTACTACAAATGTCCGCGGTAACATGTTAATAACTTACGCAGAGTAATGAGCGTCATTAATGTTTTTGCGGCGGGTCCCTCCGAAGAACGAACATGGGTAAATGACTACGGTCAATGGTTGCACAAACACTTACAGAAGGATCTTCCTTTTTGTCTTCTTTGTCGCGCATATACTTCAACATCCGGCGATTCGTACGCATACACGAGCATACGTTCTCGTGAATGTACATATTCTGGAATCCTCTCTCTCTTCCCCCCCGCAATTCGCGAGTATACGAATGCCACGATTTAAAAATAAATTAATTTCGCATTTCGTAATCGACAGATACGGACTTAACGGTGTCGTAAAAGAATAGCGACGAGATTTCGCATCATAAAACGCCCGAGAGAATACGCATACAATTTCAATTGACCTAATGAAGAAACATGAGAGAAGCGAAGATCGCTCTCAGGTCGGAGGCCATTGCACAAATGGTTGATTAATATTTCTAAGGACGCTTATCGTAGCCAGATCGTAAGCGTTATAATCAGAATGCCGGATCTTCTATTTACATGGAATATTACAAAACTATTCTACAAGGACGACATTTTTTCGCGTCATCTTTGATCACTCGATTGTCTCGTTTGCTATTGCCAGAAGCGCAAAACTTTTAGGAAAAAATATAATGGAAGTGTAGATAACTGAAAAAAATATTTCTGGAAATATTTTCTTTGTATGATTAAACTTTATTTTTTCTGATTTATTTTTTTCGCAGCGTAGCTACGAAGTTTTTTTAGTAATCTACAAATGATATACCAACAGCAAATATTTTTTCAAAAATATTTGCAATTTTAGTTAGTAATTTTTTTAATTAAAATGCAAACGTAAATCAATATGAAGGAACTATATCTAAGTTGGCCAACTTTTCAGGCATGGAGTCTTTTGGATTCAGATACCCCGTGGCGCAACACTTTTACCTTCGCTACAATGCGAATGGACATCCGCCTTCAGCAAGACCGAGATCGATTCGCCGCCTCGACGCAACATATTCAAATTAATGTCCGGAGATCGGTATCCGAATAAAGAGTTACAAGAGGCAGGAAGAAGATTGTTACTCCTTCATCTTGCTTTTTCCGCAAATGTAAATGAACCTATCTGATAATTATACTTAAACAGACATCATATTCACTCACGTAAGTGTTTAACACGATGTAAAGCTTTGAATATCGTAGATATTTACTTTATTATTTATCTCATATTTATTGTGCTTTGTTTTATTTTCCTAAAAATCTTTTTTTTTTCTTTTTTTTTGAAGATAATACATGATGATATGTTACATTACTAAGAGATTTATTTACTTAACTACAGCTTGTCTCAAGATTATCTTTGAAAATCTTAGGGCTAGACTCAAACAGCAAATGCACTTAAAATAATGCTGCAAGGGACGTGCGTTTAGATATTATCGCGCAAGATTCAAATATTAAGTAATATTACTCATTATCAGTATAGTAATTTAATACTGGGTAAGAATATCGCAAATCTCAATATCTAACGGCAGTAAATCGTAAGCTGATTCTCGGTGACACTGCGGGAAAAAACTCCATATAAAATTGAACAAAACTGAATAGATATATAATTTGAGTTTGTCACGCGACAGATTTAGAAATCCATCTGGGTAGAGAAGGCTAAGATTATCTATTTCTCTTGGAATAATGTTGACTCTACATTATGTGCTGATCTAATCCTTTTTCGAAGTTAAAACTTGCGTAAACATTTCGCTGAGTGACAAATATGCAATATGCTTTTGTTAAATATTAATTTTGTTAAATATTTTAATTTTTTTTTCAGAAGTTACTATTAATTTTTAGAAATATCATTTTATTATTTGGTATTTTTTTTTTTGAAAACTAAATTTTTCAATGGAATTCTTTTGTATTTTTGTCTAGCATTGTTATGAGTTTTTAATTGGTATCAAAATCAGAAAGTTATTGAAAGAGAAAATATTTAAAAAAGCTTACATTGTTTATAAAAATGTATATCGTACGTTTTGGATATCGGACAAAGATGATATAAAAAAGTTTATCCATTATTCCTCAAAACCGTTCTTTAAACCTCTATCTTTGCTGACAAAGACTTAAATAAATCTCGGTTTTTTTTTTCGATATTTGAACGAATTATAGATGATTTCCATTGTACAGTTCGGGACATCTAGGATCGAGGCCGGTCCGATTTCGAACGTGGATCTCCTGTCTGTACAATTATCTTCGCGCTCTACTGGTGAGGCGGTAAAAGGTCGCGGTTGATGCAATCGGCCACGATATACTCTGCAGAGTACGTAGTTAGATTACGGCGTGTTGGCCAATTGCTAGAGCTCAATTAAGGCTTTTTAGTTTTACGAGCGCTTATCGCCCCCTCGTAACATCAAGTAGCGTGTGGATTATTGTTTAAATATGGATCGTTGACTCGATTGCGCGTGCACGTGCATTAAATGCTCTATCAATGTACTCATATAAATGCACATATTTACATGACTAAATGTATGAGAAACGTCGACAATTATGATGATTTACCGTGCATTCCATAGAGAATAAGAAGATACTAACAAGGTTTACCTCAGGGAACATCAGA
>Ga0157364_1003101_pt1 | contig 15983 bp, 6 predicted proteins | sample AttsexASBM2_FD_111476 | JGI IMG/M metagenome (GOLD analysis project Ga0157364, IMG submission 111476) | Fungus gardens microbial communities from leaf cutter ant in Ribeirão Preto, State of São Paulo, Brazil - Atta sexdens ASBM2 | ecosystem: Host-associated > Fungi > Mycelium > Unclassified ...
ACCTAAAAACGTCTAATAGACATTAATTGTTAATATGTCCAATCACTAGTGGCATAAAGAATTAATTCTGAGAATGTTCTTCAAATGTTCTATATATATAAATGTTTGGGAAAAAGAGAAGGACATCGAATATTCATCGTCAGCAAGGTCCGAGAATTATAAAAAAAAACATTATTAATTTTTATTTTGGAGCCCTCTTATGGAGACTCATCTTTAAGATATCATCTCATCATCATTTTATAAAAAAAAAATATATATATATATATATATATATATATGTATATAAATTTTTGACTCAGAAATCTCATCATGTTACGCCTTTTAATCTTTTCAATTTTATTATGATTTTTTAATACTTTTGCTATGGCAGTTCCCTCTGCGTTAGTATGTTCCCGTCGAGAGGGTAATCACTTAATGTAATCGTGGAACAGAATCCTTGAAATCATTATAAAATTTATATGAAATCTTTGTATAATCCGATAATTACGTATACAATCATGAAAAATCATTGTATTAAATAAAATCATATATTCTACCAAATAATTTCATATACATATAGTGAAAAAAATTATTTGTAATCAGATGAAATCATGTAATTGGACAATATTTCAGCTAGGTTACCCCTTCGGTTTTCGCTGAATAACAATAAGACGTCGCGTCAAAAATGTACGTTGCGTGCGGATAGTCTTTATAATGTTCGGACAGCATATTGACGACGTATCTTGGACATCTCTAAAATGTTAAATAATTTCAGTACAGGACGTTCAAATATTCTTGTGATATATTTTAAACATTCAACATACAGCGATTTAAATGGGACTTTTTTAGACATATTTCGGACGTTCAAGGACGATGAATTGTTGCTTGGGTATGCATATCCAATTGGAGATAATTCATTTCAGTTCAGCATCCCCTTAAGACATTCTTTAAAACGATCTTAAAGTAAGAATGAATTATAAATACCGGCCAAAGATTAAAAATCAAATATAAAAAAATTTATCATAAATATAAGTCTAAAATATAAAAAGTAACAATAAAAAGCGATTGTTGGCACGATATAGCCAAAGTGTACCAGAACATTTTGGTGAGTGCTTAATCATCATTAATAAAAGAAATATAATTAATCGTTTAATTAATGTCTTATTCTTTCTATATCTCTTCCATTATACAAAAGTTCCGACCCGGCTAAGTATCTCAGAAAGTATGCATTCTTGAAAAAAATGTTTTAGACAAAAATTATAGGATTTAAAAAGAGCTATTTATTGATGTTGTCAGTTTGACCTTGGATAGCATCGCCAATGTCAAATCACGTCGATTATTTGAAATTGAACATAAATAAGATCCTATTTTTAATTCCAGAATCTAATAGCCGATCAAAAGCTTCTCAAAACGCTATAATAAAGTTCATTTTTATTAAGTATTTTTCGAGTTATACGCTTGAAGTACCACTATCATTAATATTATCCAAAATGTCTGATCGACGGTTAAAATGAATGTTGTTCAGAATCATGCCCTGGATAACATGTGTTAAGATCAAGGTCGGAGATTTCTCTTGTTTTCATTTTTGCTCTGAAAATTCATTTTTACGTAAACTAATAATAGCGATACTGTAACTTTCAAACGTTATAACTCGAAAAGTACTTACTAAAAATGAACTTTATTATAGCGTTTTGAAATCCTGTTAATATTAGCTATTAGATTCTGGAATTCTTAGAATAAAAAATAAGGTGTCCAATTAAAAAAAATCTATCTAATCTATCTAATCTATCTAATCTGTGACCTTGAAATTGGTGACACCACCCAAGGTCAAACTGATAAAATTATAAATAGATTTTTTTAAACCTTACAATTTTTGTAAAAAATATTTTCTCAGAAATGCTTTTCGAAATATTCAGATGGCCCGGACAACCGGATTTTGACAAATACTATATATCATTAGTTAGAGTACGAAATTATTTTTAAATTATATCAAATTCGTGATATGAAAAAATCAATTTTAACATAATAGTAGTACGTATAGGTTATGAGAATAAGTTCCAATAACTACCAATAACAACTTTGATACATAATTATTAAACAATCGTTGAAAATTGCTTAATAGTAACTGTAAAACTCGTTACCGTTACAGAAAACAGAAAATATAATTACGTTACCAATATCAAAAAAAGGTAATGTCGTTATCAATCCATTATCAAAAAAAGTAATGTATAATGATACTTATGGCGATATAAGTAAACGTTACTTCCATTCTCTACAAATGAATGACATGTAAGGACAACAATCCATAATATAAGCACGTATCATTCTTACTTGTATTAATATTATTATAATATATAATATTCTTTAACGGATAATCTTTTCCTTCATTGTCACATTCTTGTATAATGTAAATGTAGTACACCTAGGAACTTAGCCAAACAAAATATATTCAAAGAAACTATACCGAAAAATATACAGCATTTGTTTGTCACCGCCATCATCGCAAGGAAATATTCTGGACGTAAAAATAAATTATGTAGGAAGGAGGGTGATAAATAAAAAAAAGGATCGAAGTATTTTTAATTACATAATAAAAATCAAGAGTAAAAGTACAAAATTAATATGTCTCACATACAATATTATGAGAGAGAGAGAGAGAGAGAGAGAGAGAGAGAGAGAGAACTGAAGTTATGAAACTGATATGCAGTTGTTGTAAGAGTAGAAACTATATAAATTGGCACTTATACAATTTAAATCTATTCGTTATACTTTATAATTTGACTTTGTTGTGTACTCATCTCTGTACGCAAAAGGCGTAACAACAAAGTTCTTTAGTTTATAATTTACTATAACTTTATAATTTACTTTATAATTTATAATTGTAAGTGCATGCGTATAGATATTATTTATTCTAAAAGCAATTCAACCATAGAAACAGATTAATTTACATTTTGTCACGAAAGTTAAAAATATCATAATGTTATTTAATTCAAGGAGTTGAGTTTTGCCATGACTCCTTTGATATCTATGAACAGTACATAAATGATAAAGTTTATGGATCTTAACTTTACAATTGTTTTATAGTTTTTATTGTTTTTGTTTAATAAATACTGAAGAGGACTCAAATCTGAGTTGAAATACTTGCGACACGAGTTTTCCAATATACATATAAATTATCGTAAATACATAATAATTCACGTACGATAGTCACGTTGGCTCTTATTGCTCTTTTTCTTTCCAACTTTTGAATGATTATTCTAGAGCCTTATTTATTTTCAATATCTATTTATCCCTATCTATTCACTATAAAGTCATTTATCACTCGATCGATTTAACATTGGATATTAACTCGATTTACAAAGCTAGAGAATAGTATGTTGATAGAGTAGATGAATAGATAAGCAAATCATCAAAAATCAATCCCTTGGCGAGGAAAAAAAAGAATATATCGTAAAGGTAATCTCACGTGTTTGCAGGTTTTTCTTACCAATCGACTTTCAAATCGAGTCTGTCTGTAGAATTTTGTCAAGGAGCCGTTAAAATGCGAATCCATGGCGTCCGCGCCGGAATTTATGATTTCTTCCGTGAGATTTCCGCAAACTGGCACGGTGACAAAATTCCTTTATCGGAAAGTATTTGATTGATTGTATAATAAGATAATACGGTATGCACACAGCCTGGTTTTTATTAACTTATAATCTTTAAAAAGAAATTCACGTCAATCACAAAAGTAATGCAAATTAATTGCAATAATAAAAGAACAATAATAAATAAAAAAAAATCTTTGATATAAGAGAGATCTAATTTCTTTTTATGAGAGATTGATTAAATGGCTTAGAATGGAAGATTGAAGAATAAAAATCTGAGCGAATGTCAGAAATGAAATGTCAGAAATTTTTTCAATATTAATTTTTTTCTTATCAATGCGCTGAAAACTACTATTTATTGTGTAAAATCTAATCATCTTGCGACGCAACAAGTACACATATATCCAAGAAAACATTCGCGGAAAATAAAGCAACCGATAATATCCGATTCAATTCAGTCAAATGCAGGTTCCCTCTTTCTAAGGACGAGGTTATAGAGACGCATTAGAGACGCGTGTCGCGACATTGGTTGGCGGCGCAGGAAGTGAGAATGTTATTTAAATTTATGAGAAAAAAAAAGTTGGCGCGCGATGGCGATGCAACCATTATGATTGCCTATGTCGCCGTAAGGAATCGAAGAAAATCGCTATATAAACAATAAACGAATCCGTCAGTCTCAGGGACAAGCCGTGAGCATCTATGCTCTCGCTGCCACGCGCTCGCGCGTTCTACCTATCAATTATTTATGAATTTTCCGCGGAGCGTCGTCGCGGACGTACGGTTACACTGCACCGTGAACATTAAAGAGACAGGTCGACTTTGCTGCAGCAACGTTAGGTTATAAAAACGTTCGGTTATAAAAACAGCATAATCAGCGAGATGGCTGGCAAGGCTTCTATTCAAGCCTTCTAATCTCTAGCAGCGTGAGAAATAAGAAACGCACTTTCTCAAAAAAGTTCTTTCGAGAAAAAATGGAATTGAAGAAAATTCGATTTCCGTTGGAATTATTAAAAAAATAGAAATATTTTTAAGAAATATGTATAAAGAAAGTTAACATTTTTATCCATCTTAATCATTTACGCAGATTTTCAAGTAATTGACTTTTATAATCTAAATTTCTATTAATAATTTAGAAAGATTTATATAGCTTCAATAGTATCTATAAAAAATCTGTTTAAATTGAAGCGACTCGTAGGAGCGATTTAAAGCTTGTTCAATGTCTAGCCATCATTTTTCCTCGGTTTCTTCTTCGTTGATACTGCCTCTTTTGGGATGTGCTATATAATTTGTGCGTTTTTGTCATACGACTAATGTGTGCAGGACAAAGAGGTTCTTAGAGGTGGGGATGGGGGGAGAGAGGGGGATCTCGATACTATAGCCAATCAACAGACTTGAAAAATTTGTCGTACGACAAAAACGCACAAATGAAATAGCGGCCTTCTTTCGATCACAGGATAATAAACGCTTTTCTTGCAGTACAGACACGTTTTTCCGCCATGCATTGAATGTCGACAATTCTGCACTGTACTATAAACTCTTTGCACGAGAGAAGCATAGAATGTTTAATATGATGTTTGAATGTATCATTTTGAAATAACAGTATAATAATTATAAGGATTGTCTATTTTCAAAATACGAAAAATTAAAGAATTCAGCTCTAATGAGAGTACAGCATGGTTGTAAGAGCGCAAGTATAATGTTCCACTTATTTTTTTATAACATTACAAAAACAAAGGTATCTTCTTTATCCCAAACTTGATTGAAGATTAAAATTTTTGATTCACTTTGGAGTCTCCTTCAGCAATATTAACAGAGAGAATACATAATTACATAATTAAGTTCCTCAGTCAGGATTGAATCACTCACAGGTTGACAGAAGAGGCAGATATATTTAATCCAACAAATTATATGTATAATAAATAATAAAACAAGGATTCTAAAATTAATTGCAAGAGCGACTGACTTCAATAAACCAAGAACCTTGTCAAGAAGCTTTGGATAAATTTAAATTTTTTTACAATTACGCAAATAATTTAAAAATAATTTCTTATCAGATTTACACAAGTATAGTACACATGTTACTCTCTCAATGCCTAACATATGTCTGTACCGAATGTAAATTGTCTATGGAACTAACGAATACATTTGAATCACAGCGTTTCGATATAGACAATTTATATTCGATACAGACATATGTTAGGCATTGAGAAAGTAACATGTGTGCCATACCTGTAAATCCGATAAAAAATTATTTTTTAATTATTTGAGTAATTGTAGAAAATTTATCCAAAGCTTCTTGACATGGTTCTTGGTTTATTGAAATAAATCGCTCTGCAGTTAATTTTAAAATTTTTGTTTTGTTATTTAATTATATAAATTATTTAATTATATAAATTATATAAATTATTGAATTAGATATACCTACCACTTCAGTTCTGTTAACCTGTAAGTGATTTAATCTCAATTGACCGAGAAGCTTAATTACATAATTCTTTGTACACACAATATGGCTGAAAAAGACTTCAAAATGAATCAAAACGTTCAATCTTCAACCAGTATCAAATTTGGAATAAAGAAGATGTCTTCGTTTTTATAATGTTATAAAAAAATAAACTGTAACATCATAATTTCCTCTTATAACCGCACTGTATTCATTAGTATTCATTAGTATTCATTAGCCCTGAATTAATTTAATTTGACTTTATAGTTCGTTAAATGTATTTTGTTAATAATTTATATTTTCTAGCAAATTTTTAATAATAACAAGAAATTGATGTTTTTTTTTTCAATTGTCTCATATTAAGTAGCATGTTACTTATAATTAGATCGTTATGTTACTATTTCCAATATGTATATTATATTATTTTTTATTTTGTGGATTACTGTTTTATTTATTTATATTTTTATACATAGCGGATTGCTGTTATATTTTAGGACATATCACTCCCTTACTTTAAAAGTAACACTCAAAAAATTAATACTTCCCGGAAAAGAGGAAAAATTATTTTTCAACTTAACAAAAAATTATTAATTAAATTAAATAATAATAAAAAATTATTTAATTAAATTAAATAATAAGAATCTTATTAAACCGTACATGTAAATATACAACCAATAGAAAATAAAGTTTATAATGATTGAAGCTGGATTTTTAATGCATAAGTAATTCAGTGTGAATTTATATATATTATACGTATCAAATTCTATCAAACTGCTCGCCGAATTGAATATTCGGTTTTAAAACGCAATACTGACAAAACTATTGCGTTTTAAATTACTACGATTACTACAATGATTTAATAATTTGATACTCATAGTTATCTTAAAAACAGGTATCTTAATAAATGCTAATAAACGTATTACAATCTGTAAATAATTTATTGTAAAAAATATTACCTGGGCCGGAAATTGAATTTTTCCGTGAGAGCGTCTTTAAACTATCGAAAAATTAAGTCAATAATCTGTGATTGATTCATGACATTTTAAGATAGTCTTAAATATAATAATAAGAATCGATTATAAATAAAAGTAAATATCGCTTTCTTACATTAAAAGTGATATAACGAAAAAAATGTGATTTTCGAATTATGAGTTATATAATTATGAGTTAAATAATTATCAATCATCAAAAGTACAAAAAAAATTAAAAAGAGTTTTAAAAGGATTAAAAAAATCATCAAAATTGTTTTAACTCAAAAAAAGTTTTTTTTTGAAGGAGTGTAAAACAAAAATAATTTTAATAGATCTTAATTTTGAAATATTTTGTTTTGTTCTGAACATAGACTTTATACCTCATAGATACGTATTAATACGTATACTTTAATCTTGGAAAAAGATTTTCAAATCAGTAAGACAGGAAAAATAAATATATATTATATACGATATATTTAAAATCATGTTAAGAAAATATACTTTTTATCGATACTATATTTGATTAATCAATCATTATTGATTTTTGATAATCTTTTTACTCTTTTAATCCTAAAGATTAGCATATTGAAAATAACACTTACACACACGATTTACGTGTCATAGACATATCACTACTTCAAATCTCACTAACGCACGCCACACATAAATTCTCGTATAACAATTACGTTTTAAAGACATCTAAGTCCAATTTTAAGAACTCCGTACTGTTTCTTCATGTAAACTAAACTATTACTACTGGACTACTATTTCATAAATACAAATTGCACAGATTTTATACAAAGCAAACCTTGATAGTAAAACCAAAAACAACAGATTTTGATCAAAAACTTTTATCAATTTTTTATTGTAAAAAAGTATATATAATATATAACAATAAATTGTACACAGAGTTTGTATTATCTGACATTATCAGCAAATTATTGTCAGAAATATGATGAAATCTAGACATGCTATGTCAGCAGATTGATAGCAGAAATTGAACAAAATCCTGCATATGGCAGATTGAAAACAGAGTGAGAGCAGAACCTGATTCGAGCACATTCTGTTTGGTTTCTGCCACCAATCAATCTGCTGACATAGCCTGTCAGTAGGCTTTGTCAACAAATTCATAGACAAATGCGGACACAGACGTTTATAGTTTTGTAGTCAAAATCTGGATAGCGATCATGTAATTTTTGCCTAGGGCGGAAAAAATGAAATGAAATTTTTTGTTTGACATTACATTGAAGGGCGTTTTCCATCAAGGACACAGTATAATGCAGTGAATCATTATATGTTACCTTACTGTATTATACTGTATCCTTATTGGAAAACGTCCGAAATTAACAGAGAAATTTTTCACTTTTCACGCTTCCGCCCTTGTGAAAAAGTTACATGATTGATAAATCCTGATCGAATTTGCTGTCAATTTGGCCTCAAATTGTTAACATTTTGCTATCAGAGAAATGTCACGATGTGACAGTTGTGGAGCGCTATACTAGACTAAGAAATGGTAAATAACAATTCATTTCAATTTTGAAATTTTTTGTCGTTCTCAGCATAGACTCCGCCCCACAGATACATTAATGTGTATATATTTTAATCCTGGGAAAGGATTTTCAAATCAGTAAGAGAAGAAAAAGGTATAATTGTTATACAAAAATTATATGATTTAGTTGTAGTAATACAGATGACTTTAGGATCCTCTTAAACATTCTTCTTAAGTTTTATTTTACTTTTGATGATTGATTACTTAACTCATGATAGTAATAATAATAATAATAATAACTCGAAAATCACATTCTTTGAGTTGTATTTTTGAAATAAGAGAATAATGTTTACTTTTAGGACAGTATTCATATCCCGTCGATTCTTATCCCATACAGCACAGAAGACTGAAATAATATTGCTATAATGTTGCAATATTGCAGAGATATTATAGAAATGTAAATTAATAATATGCCTGCAAAATATCAGTAATGTGCTTCTAATATTTCACAAATATTGCAAAAGTGTAATTCTTTAATTGTTACAATAATAATAATAATATAAAAATATAAGTTTTTATAATATTTATGTAGTCTTTTAGTTTAACAGTCGTTTTTAACAGCGATATAATAATTAATATAATCCATTTTATATTTAAATAAAAAATTTATTGATCTATTATTTGACGGCCATTTCATTAGCTAAGTTTTATATTTTAAGTATGAAATCAAAAGATTGTTAATATCGAGTTTGGATACAATCAATGCATCATTATCGGATAAGACGATAAATAATTAAGCCAAAATATTAATAATTAAATTAAATATTAAGTCAAAATATTAATTATGTGATGATGTATTTATGCCTAATGTGAACGCAAGAATAAATCAGCGCCCGAGCTTTATTGATAAATATTTCATACCGTCTTTTATTTTTTAATCGATTTCAATTGACTCGGAGTGCTTTCGAATTAAAAAGAATCACTACAATTAACTTAATCCATGATTAATTTACCAAACGATTATATTATTAATGTGGATAATATTTGTAGTTTGTTCGGAGTACACACATACTTTATCCTTACGAATAAATTTATCCTTCAGAATTAATACTACATTTATTGGAAAATTTATGGTTTTATCATAAAAAATTCCTTTTGGAAAGCACATCTCTCTAGAAATGTGATTTATAGAAAAATTAAAGTTAGTGAGATATATGTATAAAAATAGTTTTCATTTTAGAGTCTTCATAAAAAAATTTATCCAAATACATTACATTGTAATATTGCTGGAACATTTTGTTGCAATGTAACAAAAAGCGGATATCTTAACATTATTGGAATTTTGCAACAACGATTCAGCAAAACAATGATTTTCGAAATCATCATGCAATATTGCAATGTTTCAGTGAAATCATTCTACAATGTTTTTGCAATCTTTCTGTGCTGTATGGGATATTTAAGACTGTCTTAAAATGTTATGAACCAATCGCAGAGCAGACATTTTGATTTGATATTAACATTTGATATTAACATTTTGAGATGATCTTAAAATATTTGATAATTTTGAAATTGAAGATTATTTAAGATGAGTTAAATAAGACTATATGAATATCAATCAATTTTATTTTGAGAGAGAGAGAGAGAGAGAGAGAGAGAGAGAGAGAGGAAGGGGGAGAGATTATATCAAAAATTTTTAGAAATTTCAGAAAACTATTTCGTCAATATCTCGATTTATGTATTGAACAAATCTTTTGTAAAGAATTTCCTTGGCCCGTAGGTGAAGTTCAACGAATCAAACGCATTGCCTTAGGCCATCCTGTTCAATTGTACTTGGTAATGTTCTTTATTTCGTCTTTGTTATTTTTCGAAGACCATGAAATTAAAGAGCAACGATTTACAAATCATTTCGTAACGGATTAGATTGTCTTAGGTTATCGTAGACTGAGAGAAGGTTATATGTTCGATAAGAAAATGAAATATTTTAAGGCTGCGTTTTAATATTCGCTGACAGTGCTGAAAAACTATAATGTGCATAACGTATAATACAGGCAGTTAATATCAGAAAGCAATTTAAATTTTTATATCCTGTATATAATTGTAATTTTAAAAAGTATGTAATATATTTTGTTGAGAGAGAGAAATTTATCATCAAAAAAACATACATATGTAAACCAATCATATATAATTGGATTTATGAGCGTACTTCGGATAATATAATATAAAAATGCAAAAACTTTATTAAATATTAACTATCCAAGAACTTGCCTTAGAATTAATATAAATATAATCTATCATTAAATAAAAATTTTATGTATAATGTTATAATTAATAATGCTTATAACAAAAAAAGGATCAGTTTTTTCATTAAAAAATAATTTTGCTGTAATATATTTGCTGTAATAATAATTTAATTTTTTAAATATATGTAGAAAGTATATATGTAGAAATGCAACTAAAGATACTTATAAAAAATATTTTATAAAAAATAAATTAAGAAATCAAGCTTTCATCTTTTTACGTAAATTTGTTAACGATTGTTAGTTTGCGATAAAGATATTATCTTATTATAAAGTATAAGATGGCAAATACTTATTAGTGATAATTGAAAATCCAGTCAGACACAAATTAATGTCTAAAATATTGCGTATCAATTATATTAACGGTCAGGTAGTAATCAGCTGATATGAGCGATTATACTTTATAATATTTCGATCATAGTCTTCTCGCTTCGGCGGTCTTTAAATCGACGAATTTCATGCATGATGTCTAGACATTCACGGCCGATCATTGATTCAAAGCGTATTCAAATATGATTCCGCCTCCTCCACCACTTGACATGTGATCCTGCATTCGGAAAAAGAGGGAGATGGCCACCCACGGCTATTTTGTTTTTCAAAAAGCGGTAAGGAGAAGTTCCCGCATCCAGGATCGCTGTCAATTACGTAATACATTGTGAATAGCGATCCCAGAGCATATCACAAGGAACACTCGTTTTGATATAAGAGGTGTCATGAGTGTCACAAACGTGCAAAGAAGGAAAAATAGGCTATATATTTATATAGGCTATATATTTTGGCCTATTAACAGAAATTAATCATTGGAAACTGAAATATAGAATTTTATAGAATCAGAAAGTAACAATTATGCTAATAATTATGAAAGTATTCAAAGCAAAAGAATGAATTTATCCTCATATTTTGTACAATTATAATGTAATGTACACAAAATATGAGCTAAATTAAAAAATAGACGTCCTTCGAAGGAGGAACAGCTCAATATCAGTGCGCTCCTCGTCCCGATGAAGTGAACAGCCACAAGGTTCATGAAACGTTGCCATTAGCAATAGATCATGACACGGTGATAATTCGCAAATCCTTTAGGATAAATTCATTATGTTTCAATTTTTTACATTAATAGATCACTGTCATAATTATCGGGATAATTATTTATTCACTAGGCTCACCGAAAAAAGTTATGAAAATTGAAGTTTATTATTAATGATTGTGAAAATAGTCATTTGAAATGTTTTTTTAATTTCGTATCTGTAACGTATCTTTAAAATAAATTCATCATTTGCATACTTATGTATTAAAAGGTGAATAATAAATGTAGAGAATATGTGATTTTATTTGTCAATATTTGGGCAAAAACTGTATGATTTGAAAAAGAACAAAAAAAAAATAAAATTTTTCAGATTGTACAAGATATTGTTACTTTTCTTAATCAAATTATATGATTTTTCTACATAATGATTCCTTTAATTATTCTTTATAAAAGTATTAAAGTATTATAAAATTATTTGAAAATTAATAGTTTATGAGATTTTTCATGCTTTATTCTTTCACATTTTAATACGAAATATAAAATATCGTAAACTCGTAAACTATTTTCACGTTCTAGTGAAAAACTATACATTAACACTTTTATGGACAGAATAATGCGATGAATCAATCAAACTATATATAAAATATATAGTTGTTTTAAAAAAAAAAAAGATATGTAGTTATATTATGGGAAAAGGTTCGTGGCGTTTTTTTAATGCCATCTAACGGGAAAAATGTCACGAACTTTTTCCCATACCAATATTATACATACATGTACCAAACTGCACAATTTTCTTTTAAAAAGCAATAATATATTTTTTTACATCAAATAATTTACTCTTTTTAAATAAAAATACAATTAACAACAAATAAATAGTTTTCAAAATATTTTACATTTCATATCAAAATGCAAAAATAAGGAATATAATAAAATATCTTGAAAATTGTTATTTTTTTATGTATTTTAATTCTTTTATATGCAGATTATCTATTAAAAGAAAGGTAAAATAAGGTCATATAAGGTAAAAAAGTCATATAATTCTACTTTAAGTGTGTTAAAAAATTGTAATAACCATAAGAAATTTTTCTACAATTGATTTTATTATTATTTGTCATCCTTCAGCCAACTTCATTTAAAAAATTGTTCCATAACTTCCTTATTTTTCAAGATATTTGCTTGGGACATTTGAAATGGAACACTCTGTACATTATGTGATCCAAAAAATGATATTCTTTACATTTACTCACCTTTCAGCATATAAATAATTGCAGTTAATTTTATTTTAAAGACACATTAGGGATAAAACTTAAAAAAACTTAAGTAGATCTAGTGGAATTAAATAACTTTAATTTTCTGTTTCTATAAAGTTCCACAAACAATTTCCAATGATTAATTTAGGTTCCATCAATAAATCATAAATGATATATTTTCCATTTTCTCTTTTATTATTAAATTTTTATTCAATTTTAAGTTAGACATCTTTAAAAAAACTAATATTTGTGATATGTTTTTCAGACTAATACTTAAGAAAACAAATATTTTTTAAATGTATTCATTTATTTTTAATTTTATAAAGAAGGATTACTTTGTAATAGTTGTTACTGCGTAAAGCTTATAAAAATGTATATGAGAAAAAAATGATATAAGAAGATTTTTCAATACGAGAATATCAAGTTCTTTAAGCTCAATTTTGTCTATTCTTAATCAAAATCAAATAAATAATGATAAATAAACAATCGACTATATCGAATATATATGAATAATATATATAAATAATTTGATCGGATAAGACTTTCTTCGCTTATATGTCAAATTTAATCTCAGATTATATCTCACTCTTGCAAGCTCGAAGCTTTCAGTACACCCCGTACATATTCATACATCCATGACCGTACTCGCCGCGATGGAGAATCCTCGAGGTCATGGTCACAAGGCTCCTCCGAGAGATAAAATGCTCGCCTGGTGCCAAAAATTCACATCTGTCTCCACGATCTTCGATCGCATTACGATTCGATTACGTTGCGGAATGTATTTTTAGCCGACGATGCAAGTTGGAAAGGTAAAGCAAAATCGATAGATAAAATCAAAGATCAATATGCTTAATATTGTATGTATGTATCGCGCTTTTAAAAATCAACAGAATGATTTGGCGTAATAATATTAAATACTGTAGAAGCAATTATCGATATATAATTTCCTGATCGTTAATCATGCGTTCCATCGTATTCTTTAAAAAAACTCGCTATATGTGATATAAAAAATGTATTATAAGAATAATCAAAGATGTAACACACATTACGATTAAGACTGCAGATATGAAATTGTCTACGAAGTACATTTTATTGTTCAATCAATTAAATAATATTCACGTTGGAAAATATTGATATGCAAAACGTTACTCGCGTGGTAATCGTTGAAACGGACGAGATCGTATTACGCGATGTCAAGTACACGTGTAACTTCCGTGTAAACTTCTCGCGTTTCCATATCAGCGATTAGAATTATTCTGCTTACGTGATGTTACCAACGGCACAACGACTTACGATAGAAACTTTCTTTAGGTAGGAATAGCGCTTTGGAATTCTCGAGTGACTATTATTATATGGCCTTAAACCTTTATAATTGGAGCAAGGACTAGAATTTTTTAGCGTGACTATCTAACGGTCTGAAATATATGCGTCTATCTTGACGCAATAATGTGCGAAAGCCTTGCAAGTGAAACCGGACCGTTCACCACCGAGTCGACCCGCGAAAAAGTGCGTGCCACCGTGACGTAAGACGCGCGTTATTGTACCGATCGTGATTGCAGGATCGCTCGAGAAACATCGAGAAAGCGTATAACTGGGACCAAAGCAATGACAGCAATTATGCGCGCGACCTAGATTTAAAGACCATATTTCTTTCAAAATCTGATATACATGCTATAAATAAGATTATAATCTAAAAATGATTATATAGTCAAGTATAATATTGCTACAATCCAGTCCTAAAAGAATTAATTAATCGCGACTGCTACGCTGTCGATGCAATCGAACCGGTTGCATCAACATCAGCTACCCAGTTAGTATTGACCAGCTACGAAGTCGGATATTTATATTCTTATACTTTCTTTCTCCTTTCCTATATATTAGAATTGTACATGAAAAGAATAATTTTGCTGAAAGATCGAAAATTTTGCTGGATACAGATTAGAAAATAATTTTATTAGTAACTGACTTAAACTGAGAGATTGTTGAAATATCAAAATTTTTTTAAGCATCATTTTTTTAGTTTCCATTGTACTATTTTTATATTTTTTAACCATTATAACTACTTTAGTCTAACAAAATTATGTTCTATAGTTAGTAAAATTTTAGATCTTTCAGCAAAATCCTTTTTTCTATGTACTTTTTATCATTGTATTGGGTTGTCCGAAAAATTCGTGCCGATTTTGAAGGAAAATTGAAACGCAGAAGATTTAAATTTTAATTTCATTTATTAAATTTAAATCTTTTGCAGCACAAACTTTCCGAACAACCCAATATATAGTCATAAGATAGCAGAAATTCATAGAGATTGTTCGAAACATCGTCTGCAATGCTCTTTCGCGAAGTACGAGCAGAGAAAATGAAGCAGAAAGAAAAGTGTTTGGTACTTGTAATTACAAATGCATCGTAAAATAACTACAATTAAGAATTCTTTTTTTATAGTTACAAACATATAGCTTAGTAGTGTGTGTATAAAAAATTACATAATTGCATGATAAAATAATTATGATTAAGAACTTCATTTTTTTAAAATTTTTTCAAAAATATTGAATTTCAAAAATATTGAATTTTTTTAAAAAAACTTTTTATCAAACTATACACTGTTAAATGTAATTTTAAGAAATATAACAACGTATATTTATTAAAATACAGAACTGTAAAGACAAAATTTTTGAAAAGCGGTTAAAAGCATGCTAAAGTATAAGTTTCAAGCTTTAAAATGCTTTTTTATTTTTTTGTCGATGATTTTTTACCGATTTACGATAACCTGAATATTATGAAATTTTAAGTTCCATCTGGGAACTTTTCGACGGTAGTATACATAATTTGGAACCGAAATTAACCGGAGCCAATTATATATATATATATATACATATATATATATATATATATTAGGTGTGAGAAAAAGTTCGTGGCGTTTTTCCCATTAGATGGCATTAAAAAAAC
>Ga0157364_1003102_pt1 | contig 15981 bp, 11 predicted proteins | sample AttsexASBM2_FD_111476 | JGI IMG/M metagenome (GOLD analysis project Ga0157364, IMG submission 111476) | Fungus gardens microbial communities from leaf cutter ant in Ribeirão Preto, State of São Paulo, Brazil - Atta sexdens ASBM2 | ecosystem: Host-associated > Fungi > Mycelium > Unclassified ...
ATTTAAAGTTTAAGCTTAAATTTTACGTCTTTAAATGCTGATTTGAAAATTTAAATGCTGATTTACATTTATGATTAGTAAAGACGTATATTTGTTTTCCTGTGTATAAATTCACAATGAACGATGCCTTGACGAATGCCGTGTAATTGACTTTGTGAATAATTACGGCTTTTATCAAGAGACATTTCTCGTATTTCTCTCCATTCGTGTATCTGGCGTGCTCAGATTTTGCGTACAACGGTGAAATTCGACACGACGCTTATCAGGCACGTACATCGAGAGGCAGTGGTTCGAAACATATGTGTGCGTATGCGATAATCTCGCGGAAATTATTTCGCCTCGACTCGTAAAAAAAATTTTTTATTCGAATAATCATATAACAACCGCCGCGCGCCATGTTGTTCACACACAATTCCGTCGAAATCACTCGGATACCAGCCCTTCCACTAGTGTCAAGCATCGAAGAGAACATATTTTATCGACTAGATCATGAATATTAATAAAAAATGCAAATGCATTTGCAACATTATACAATTTAAATATTAAAAAAACACGTGTGTGCCCCGCGGTAAATAAAAATATAAATGGCAGATAACGACAAAAAATTTGCTCATAAAACCAACTAACAAGAGAACCTCTCGAATTGTTCAATTCTAATTTTAATAAAACTTTATTTTCATACATAAATTACATAAATAGACGAATTTAGAAAATATTATTAAATTACTTAATAATTTTAAAAATATAAATTTAAAAATATAAATTTTAAAAAAATTATTTTTGAAAAATATTAATAATGTAGATAAATAGAGATAATTTTATTATAAAACTTTTATATTATACATCTTGCAATATCTCGAACAGTTTCTGAGATATGAAAAAAGCTAAAATCGCTTTATCTATAAGGGATGATTTCACCCTTTAAAACTGTTTTTCCGTGCCAACTGATACTTTCTAAATTCATCTTTTTTTGTAATAAAATTCTATTTATGTATATAAAAAATTTTATTAAAATCAGAATTGTATAATTCCAGATGTTTCCTTATAAGTAATCGGCACATGAGTTACTATTATGAACCAACGATGCAAGTGCTATCGATCGTATGTTGCACGCGTGCAGATACGCTTTATGCAAATTCGATAGGTTGTACATGAATAAGTGTCACATATTATCCTGACAAAAAGTTGAATGGATCGCGTTTAACGTTGCTAGACGACAGGATGGCGCGTATCGGATAGCGTTTTGCGCTGAATCGGCCTTAAACGAGGACGAGCGAAAAAGCGCATTATTACACAGTCGAGCCCGTGCACGGCACTCGGGCAGCAGGCAAAATGTATAAAGCGATCTCTCCTTGAGACACGGCACGCTCGATCGAGCAGCCGGAGCGAAAGAGAAACACGAGCGGCGAAGGAGCGACGACGCTTGTCGTGCGGAGCTCGACACGCCGCAGTCTTTAACGTACAATATAATCCGACGATCTTGTGCGTAAACGCGTATATTCCCACTGCTATCCGCCGATTCTACAAAAGCCTCCCCAGCATGACGCGTACACGCGCGAATCCCCCGTATTCTCCTCTCCAGAGCACCGAGCTGTTTTATATTTCATACGCTATATGCTATACTTCCCATGGCTTTCCTCCTCTCGCTGTCTTTAATTAATCATAATTTTCGCTTCTTGATCCTAGATTACCACTAAGCGATGTTATTACCTAATGACTATTTTATTTCATTTCTGTCTATTAATTCTCCGAAAATTCTGATTTATGCATCAAATGTTTTAAAATCTATAATTTAAAGAGTCGCTTCGTTGAAAAAGATTAGTGTATATTTACATTCTTGATGTTACTTTAATGAATAGGTTTTTTTATTATCTAATTTTTTATCTAATTAATAATCAGAAAATTTTTTCAATAAAGACAAAATTTCATTAGAATTTTTAAATCTACGGTTTAAAGAAAGATCCATAATTTAAAGAGTCGCTTCGTTGAAGAAGCAAAGTGTCCTTATGTCGAATGGGCTATTATCTAATTTTTGTCTATTAATTACCAGAAAATTCTTTCAATAAAGGACTTACTCGTTAGATTTGTTAAAATCCATAGTATAAAGAAAGTCACTTCGTTGAATGGTCAGAGTGTACTTGCGCTCTTCCGAATACAATCCTAGTATAACAAGGCACAGCCGAGAAGAATATCCTTTTGAAATCGCTCATTTTGTTTTATCCAACGATCGTATTCGCTGCCTGATTGCTTCTTATAGTTAGTACCTCATTATACGCGATGGTAATGCTACGTCTTATTTCTCCGCGTCTCATTATGCGCTGTTCATGAGGAGAAAAAGAGAGAAAGAGAAAGGACGAGACAGAGAGGACCGATAGCATGGCGGAGGTACATACGCATAAACACACGTTTTCATGCTCGCACATATAGTGTATAGAACGAAGCGAGAAGAGGAGAGAATGTACTCGTCCCCGCGGATCTAGCCAGTCTATAATCTGGCGTTCACGTAGGCGCCACTATCTGTGCTCGACGGGAACGGCGCGACGTGTGAATGTACACGCACATAAACCCTGCAACTCGCCTATACATCCGCGCGCACACACACTCTCTCTCTCTCTCTCTCTCTCTCACACACACACACACACAACAGACTACGATCGTGCCGCACGTGTACACGCATACAAACGCGCTGGCAAACCGATAGATGCATACGGTGGCAACGACGGGATGTACTGCACGTATACACGCGACACGCGGAACGCGCACGTCTGGATTACGTAAAGCCACGAGGTCGGGTATAATGCGATCAAACGACCTACAAATCGCGGGGGCTTCGCTTTCCGCTTGGTGCAAGAGCGCGATGTAAACACCGCGTTGCGCCGCGTAGGAATAATCGCGAGAGCCGGATTTATCAAGGCGATTGGCGAATTAGTGGATAATGCGTACCCGAAGTTTATCCGTCCTTAATGTGAAAACGAGATGAAATAAAGAGAACTGAGATTGCTAAATATCTTCGCCATATCGGCGCCAATTTTACGTGACTGATCGCATAGCTGATAAACGCGATTCTTTAGTCTCTTATTTCTTTTTAACAATATTTGTGAATCCAACAAAAAAAAAAAGTAAAATGCCTACATCAAGATTACCATAATTCTTCATTCTAAAATTTTTCATAACATATATTTATTTCCCTGATTTCCATATAAAATTTCATAATTAATTTCCCTGATGCTCTCAATAATATTTTGAAATTTTTTTGTAGTTTCGCTTTTTTGAAAATCGTCAAATATTTTGTTAAGAGAACACAGAGAACAATGTAAATCGCCGTTGAGGTTGATAATTAAGTTAATAGTATTTCACAACTGCATATGTGATGTAAGTATACATTAAATTTCTTTAAACCTAAGAATTTTTATTTTCTAGAAAATTGTGCAAAATTCTCTAATTTTTCCTTGATTTCCTTAACATTTTCAATTTTCTTGATACTTTCCTGATTTCCAGTTTTGTTACAACCCTACAAGGTTATTAATGCGTAAATTATATATTCATAAGTTAACAAGATATAATTCAAATTATCAAATAACTGCAAACGTTCTGAATCTGGATTTGAGTCCTCTTTAATGTGGAAGTCAAGTACAAACTCAAACACAGATTTACTTGATTTATATGAAGAGGACTCAAATCCAGAATCAAAACGTTTGCAATTAACTTCATTTAGTAATTTCATATCTTACCGACTTATAAATATATAATTTACTCATTAATAACAATGGAGACTAATATAGGCATTTTGCTTTTATTTGATTTATTCTTGGAGTCATACAAATATCAACTTAATTTATTTTTAAAAATTGTAAGACATTGTGTTTCTGCAGTGTGCTAAATTGATATTCATAGCTTACTTTAAGGCCCAGTTTCACAACTAACGATTAAGAATTAACTGTGAATTGTGAATTGTGAAATTAAGTCTATTAAATATTCAATATTCATAACGAAAGAAATACCACTACGAAAGGAAGAAACGATGCGTAAAATACATTTGAAAACAAGAATTCTCGTTTTAAAACATAAATTACGTTTAACAAAGAATTGATATGATTAAATTTAAAAGTTTTAATTTAATTCAAAATATGAACTTCACTGGTTCCGTTAATACAGATTGGTAATAGCTTAATTAACATTATAACTAGTTATTGTTTTACGTTCTACAATAAATTATATTCATACAGAAAGTTGTAATTTTTTATGCTGGATTACGTTCTCGAGAAAATCACTTCGTACAGAATATAATTTAAAACAAAAAAGTAATCATATTATACATTCCAGTTCTGTTCATTGCCTAGGATTAGCGCATTGTGTGTGAAACAGATCTTTAACATAACAATTTATCGCAGTATATCGCACGCTCCATTGCAACGATCTTCAATGTATATTCATACGTATTATATGTCATTACTACCTCAACAAATAATATTTACACGGTGATTAAACTTAATTGTTATGCATAATCTTTCTACGATACGTTGAGCACAAATAATCTTTAGAATACTCAATCTGTCTGAAAGATTTTTTAATGTCGTCGAAACTGTTAAACGAATAAAATAATAACGAAGGAAAATAATTAAATGCATCTTATAATATAGCAACGATAACATTAAATAATAAAGACTTTTAACAAACTTTTGATAAGCCGTACAAGGGGATTAATCGAAAAGTGCTTTTGCAAATAAAATCAGTTTCATGTTAAATCTTTCCACGAAGTTTTGGAATATCGGTGCGTATATGTCGGCGTAACAACTGGATCAGACAATTTGCATGAAAGCAATGGCGATCGGTCGATTGGTTTTAGCGTGAGTGCAGGAAGCCCTAATGAATTCCCGACTACCAATACGTGTCGGGAAATGATCGTTGTTTGCCATCATCGCTGCCGGGCATCGTCATCGTCATCATCGTCATTGCACTCGCTCGGTATGTATTGCCATTAAAACCGAGCGGAGCGAATTGCGTAATCCGCCTATTGGTATACACGATACATGAGCTTATCGCGAATGTTTCGATACACATGGCTGAAAGCGCGATATTTCGCAGGATAAAGGATGAACGATCATTGAGAAAACAACACTGTTGCATTACACGTGCATCACGTTAATTGATGATTCGGAATTAAAATCTGACAAATTTAAAATTTGCTTTATTGTTATGCCCAAATCAAAATTTTTTATATTTTCCATTTTTAATTTTTATGCATTATATTATTTCCGATTTTTGTATGTGATGTCAATGTAATTCCATTATATTTAGAGTATATTTTTATGTGCAACTGAGTCAATCATCTTTGATATATAATAGAATACATCAGAATTATTTTGTATCTAATATAGAATCTGATTGTGAGAAAATTCCATAAAATCGTTATATTTTCAGACATATAATATTTTTTTTCTATGCAGAATAAAATTTTTTCTAAAATTGAATTATGTGCAATTTAAAAAATCATATAATTTGTTGGGCCAATTTTTAAAATTTATAGCGTAAAAACTGAATTAGATGCAAAAAATGAGTATAGTTGACTTGAAAAGACAGAAATTCACGTCAATTCCTTTCTCATAGTTGTATTAATTATTTTTCGCATCCAGAGATCGAGTTTAATCACCAGCACTTCAAAAGCAAGATTACAAGTGCAGAATGTTTAATTACATGCGCCCTGTGCGCGCGAATGCGGCAATGACATTCATCCCATTCATCCACGGTGTATTAATAAACGATGCTTCTCGCTAGTAATCGAGATTTCAACGAGAAGAAACGACTCGTTAAACGCGTCCGTTAATTCGCCGGGATGCTATTTTCAGGCGCGACAAAAGGCGCGCATTGCGTAACTCGTAACGTTCTCTAGTCATATAAACAGAATTTGTGTGTGTGTGTGTGTGTGTGTGTGTGTGTGTGTGCGCGTGCGTGCGCGCGCGCGCGCGCGCGCGCAGAGAGAGGGGGGGGGAAGAGAGAGAGAGATATCTGCAGATATTAATTTTCTTAATTCAAATAAAAAAACTATGATAAATTCTTCAATTTAAAATATTATTGAAAACATATCTTAAATAAAATACTCCAAATTTTTTTTTTTTAAATAAACTCATCTTTCATCTACACAATTTTCAGAGTTAATTATTCCTTTGATTGACTCGAATCTCATATCCTTACCAGAATACATAAAAATGATAAAAGATATAACAACAAAAAATGTCATTATTATGTACATTTATTATTATTTTTGTATTCTAGTAAAAATAGACTCGAATATCTTAATAGATTTCAAGTCAGACAAAGGAAATAGCTAACTTCAAATTATGTAAATAAAAGATGAGTTTCTTAATAAAAAAAAAAGTATAAAATACACCAACATATTTTCAAAAATATATCTTTTACATAGATTTATATTATTGAAAAACTCATTAAACAATTAGAAAAGATCTGACTTTTTAATTTTCCGCAAAATTACTCGACGAAGAAGAAATGAATTATACTAGAACACAATAGTATAAAATACAGAAATAAAGTATAGAAATTCGCGAAATCGTCCGCGATGGTACGTCAAGCCGAAGTTTCCGCCTGGTCGTTTATCGAAGAAAATAATTCGAGTTTCCGGTTCTCTCCGTACTCTTATTATTCGGGTTTTCACGACGCGACTCCGCCCAAACGTAAAGTCAATATATAGACGCGGATTATATCCGACAGGATACAGACAGAATCTCTCCGCCGTTCGGCCACGAAGGAAACGGGAGGATATCTCTTCGATACGTTGTTGCTCGTGGATCCTCGCCGCGATGCGATGCGAGGTTTCTTTGCCCCTTTAGTTCCGGCGCGTTTAATAGAAGCATATCGCGACGTCATGCCGGAAGAATAGTATCGGCACGTGACGGCAGCATCGTATATGTATTTACATGTACATAAATGCATCTGCGCTCGCGAGATCCTAGACGCGTAAATGCGCTTTTATGACTGCGAGATATTCTCGCGATACATGTCTCGTATTTTATAATGTAATAAATACGACATTATAGCCGTACTGCGTTACGCAATAAAATATCCGCGATTCTTATTTCTGACGGGCAATAATATTTGTTGCTAACAACATTTAAGGATATTTTCGACGTTGTGAGTTTGCTTAATTCTGACACAAAATCCTTATTTAGCGAGAAACTAATCAGGGTTTTTTGTGATGTAAATTTTTAACTGAAATTTATTTCGTATTAACGTGTTAATTCTATTAACACGAAACTCAAATACACTTGTAGTAAGTAATATTAACCTACTAAACAATCTTTTTAACTATATAAATTTATATAAATTGTCTCTTTTCTGTTGGAATTTCTCTCGTTTACCATAATATTTAACTCTTTTAATTTCGCAAGCACGTTAATCTTACTATAAATTTGCATTCGCATTTTCACAACACATAATAGTTAATATTGCCATTTAAAAAAACCAACGAGAAGTTTGTAGAATCACGGAAATATAAGGCGGTTCCGATGAAACCAGCTTTCGATAAAATCCGAGAGAGACGGATAGAAATTGCTATGTCGAGAAAGAGAAAAAGACTCGCTATCCGCTCGATTGAATTTTCTTCCGCCCGAGGTGGATTCAGCTTCCTTATGTGCGCGCGAAGGAAAGTCGCCTAGAATTTTTTCGCGAAAATAGTCCGTCTTCTTATCAAATATCTTTACGATCGTTAATTATACTGTCAAAGAACGTGTAAAGGGAATTACGATTCAACCAGGACACAGACTGTGCAGCCCACTAGAGTGACCACGTAATCAACGAGAGCGGTCACCCCCCTCGTTCAACGTGAATTAAAAAAAGCCGTCCCGACAGAAAAAGCATGTCGCAATCGATCGCTCCACAAAAACGCTCGGCATTCTGCACTTCGTCCCGCAGAATTTCGAGTGTACCAACAGTTGCGAGTTTAATGGAAAAATGTGGAACAAAAGATCCGAGTATCGATTTACTCACTAAATGTTAGTAGACAGATTTTTGTAATATACCTAGCCCAAAATGGAATAACTATAGCGACTCGAAAAAATGCGCACTCTCCGTTTACAACCGCAGCTATAAATTATACACAAGAAAAATTTTAATTAATCCTGCTATTCTGAAACTAAGAAACTATCCTAGAAAAAACGATTTTGCTGAATTAAAAAATTTAACTAGATACAGATTTGGAAATAATTTTGCTAAATCAATATAATTATGCAAGGCACTCAAACTGGCTGCTAAATATCAAAATTTTTTACAGCATTGCTCATCATGTTTGAGATTTCTACGCAATTATTTCGATGGTCTAACAATATTATTTTTAGATTCATAATTAACTAAATTTTTAGATATTTCAGTAAAATAGTTCTTTCCACAAAAAAAAAACACTCTAAATCAGGTCTGTTTAAAACTTAGCTCGCAAGCTGAACACTTCCACCTCCCCATCGTTTCGTTGAGCAAGAAAGATAGAAAACAAAAAAGATAAAGCAGCCAATCACTGATTGGACAGAGCTCTAGTAATCTATTCTTTTTGTTTTCTATCCATTTCACTCAATGAAATGATGGAGAAATGGGTGGAAGCATTTAGCTGGCGAGTCAAGTTTAGCATAAGCCTGTTCTTGATTAACCGACTAAATATAAATTAGATCTACATAATTCTAAAAATTAAGAAAAATCAAGTTAAAATTAATCTTAAAAATTAACTATAAAAAGTTTAGTTAATTAAAATTAATTAAAAATTAAAAACTGAGAAATAAAACTAGGAAAAAAACTGAGAAATAAGACTAGAAAGAAAACTAAGAAAACTCTAGATTAACCGACTAAATGTGAATTATTTTCAGCTCTTAACTGTTAATTAAATAAAATTGAATCTCGAAACAAACTATGAGTAAGGTTTTTCCAAGTGCATCCTTCGTTCTTATATTCCATTGTACCTTGCTCTTAAATCCGGGCAAAATGCGGTGCTCGTGCAAATAAGAAAGTGGCGCTCTCGTTGCGGTTTCAAAGGTGACGGCAAGAGAGATAGAAAGACAATTCAACTTGGTCGTCTCTATTTGAACATGGAGGAAAAGAAAGGAAAATCCGCGGGAGCGAGCTCTCTTATCTGCCGTGCAAAGGAATAAAACGCATTCTTCGTTGTGCTACGAAGAATGCGTTTTTCCCGCAGAAGAACGACAAATAACTTTATCGCACGTGCTGACATCCACGAGTGTGTAAAGAGCGGCTCTTGACAAATCATGTCCACGAGCGGAGATAAAATAAGAACCGTCCGTAAAAACGACGGATCCAAACTTATATGAATTACAGAGAATGCTTTTTCCTGAATATGATAGTATACGACGGAGTTAAGTATGTCTTTATCTCGAATTTTTCTTTTCTTCAAACTTCGGTTTAATATCGATATCAGTTTCATTGTAACTTCAACAATATTTCGATCAAAATAAAATATTCGAAAAATTAATATCACAAAACTATCTCGAGTGGTAAAAATATGAGAATATATCTATGAAGTACGCGTTCCTCATATTCTTTATTTGTGTTATACTTCACTTTGCAATAGCCGTTCTTCAGCCAAAAATTTCTCTTACTAAAACACTGTACCTCTTTTAGACTATGCTGTCGCATTTAACTCTTCACCGGTAACATAAATTTTAACTTTCATCACTAATAAAAGTCTTCAAGAAACAGAGCAAATTTTTTATTGTTCCAGATTACATAAAAATCGAAAAAATCCTGATATATTTGTCAAAACTTTAACAATATGAATTTTTATCACAAAAATTGTATTTATTTTTATAGATTTAATTAATCTACTAAAATTCTCAATTAAAATCTTGATGATAAAACCTTAGCTGCTGGCAGAGGATTAAGCCGTTCGAAAAAAAAAATGTAAGTAGATTCGAAGGCAAGGAAATTCTGATCGTTATTACGCATGAGTTACGTCGCAACAAATACGCAGATGCGCACACAAGAGCCCAATCATAATCCCTCTTCGTAGCCGAATATTCGCAGCGTTTCCCACATTACACCGCCGAATCTTCTCCGCGCGTGGATTTCATGGATACGAGGATGCAAATGCGCGCTGTTAATCCCGGTAATAAATATGCACGATTCCACTTAACATTGCAGCCACGATGCGCGCAGCGTCGAGCTCCACGCTCGCGCAATAACGTCCCTCTTTTGCCGCACGTACAGCATCTTTATTTCCACCCGCGCTGAGAGATGACTTGCGTGCCGAAGTGCCTCCATCTGCGAGCCTCCGGCGAGGCTCTATAACGATATCTCGCGACGGATGGTGCCGATCGAGATGGAGAGGACTGGTCATTGAAACCAGTATATTCCGGATTTCAGATTCAAACGTGATATACAAATCACTCTCTTTCAATGAGCACAAGTGTTCACACGGAAAGAATGGGTTTGCTGAAGTATCTAAAAATTTAGTTACAAATTTAGTCTGAAATAATTTTGTTGTATCATCAAAAGAATTATGAAAAACACTTAAATCTTGATAACAATGCAAAAAATGTTATCAGTCTAGCAATCGGTCTAAGCATCCTACATAATTATTTTGATGACCTAAATAAAATTATTTTCAAATCTATATCTATTTAAATTTCTAGTTACCTCGGCAAAATCATTCTTTCCGAAAATTTCTTTGAAGTTATCACCTCATCTTTTAAAAATGTAAACTTTTTATTTTAGTTCTGAATACACAAAGAATTTCTTATTATAAGTAAAAAAATGGTTTACTAATATCAAAATATAATTATGTTCATTAAAAGAAATTTGGTTCCTATAACTATTTTGTTGATGTGTAACTCTAACAAAAATTTTTTTATTTTTTTTTTTCATTTAAAAATTATTCTAATCAAAAATTAGTTCGAATAATCAAAATTGTATTATTCTAATCAAAATTTGATTAGAATAAATAAATGGTCACACGGACCAAACATTTTTCAGGATGTTTTCTAGTTGTTAGAATATTAAAATTTTTGAAACATTGTCATTAATATTGAAGTAGTATACGTAAATAATGATTTTACAATCCAACAAAATTATTTCCAGATGTATCTAGCAAACTTGTTAGATATTTCATTAAAGCTGTTCTTTTCACACAGTTGATATAATGAAACATTTTTTCAATGCTCTTATTTAATTAATTTTCTTCGGTCACATCGATAAAAGATACAGGAAAATCCTACTGCAGTTTATCGACTAATGTCGCTATTAGAGACCCGTATCTGACTTTGCTAGGAAAACACAACTAATAGCGTCTCTCCAAAGTCGATTTGTGCACATCGCTTTATCGGACCGGGTAATCTCCCAACTAGTGAGCTTTAATCTCAACGAACTTTAAACACCGAGCTTGAAACATAGCGATAAATTATCGCGCACGCGCAGTAGAAAGAATTTTCACTACGAACAAACTGGGATTGTCGGTAGTAATAATAAAAATGTAACATAGAAATGCAGATTTCTATTTCGATGAGAATGTATGTAAAGTTAAAAATAACGAAACAGAGAAAAAAAATGATGAAATGTTAAAAATGAAATTGCTACTTTCCAACATTAATATGTCTTTATTTCACGTTATATTAACAATATACAGAGTGATGCATTAAATCATCATTTGCTCAACATTCATTTTTAACAAAATTGAAATTATATAAAATTGGATAATTAAATTACAACATTTCGAGCATCACTCTATATTAGATGTTGCGTAAAAAAATACTGATTCTTATTTAATTAATTAAAAATCTACAATATCTACAATATCATGGTGGATTAAGAACTTCCAAAGATTTTCCACACAGCGTGAAAATCTGCAAAGCGCATCGTAATCTCTTGGACATCTTTTAAATGTCTTTTCGACTTCTACGGTATTTAGGAAACCACTGGAATCCAGACACTACGCTCCCTCGTTAATCAATTCGAGCTACGTACTACATTCTTACAAGGCGCAACAAACCAGCATACATATTTTCGCGGCGCGTGAATAATCCCACAGATTGCAGTCAATATTTCACGTCGCCCACGCGCGACGCATCATGTTCTCCGATATTGGGAGTGCGCACAACGCTATCCGGATACGGTATTCCACACGGTAGACGAGCTACGTGACTTTTGCAGAAAAGTCACGGAATCCGCTTTTCTATGCGGCTGCACCTTGCTTCAAAGAGAAAAGCGTGACAAAGAAAGAAAAAAGGAAAGACAGAAATGAACAGAAACAAAAAGGGAGGAAGAAAGAGAACCCGAAGTCATAAAAGCTGATCGAACTCGTAAGAAACCGGCGCCATTTTCTCTCCTTCCTTTCTGCCTATGTCCCTCTTGCTTTCCCAGTCCGCTTTCCTTTCCTTTGCTTCCCCCCCCTCTCTCTCTCTCTCTCTCTCTCTCTACCCTTCCAAGCTCTTCCCGTTTCTGCTTCTACGTTCCGCTTGGATGACAAAGACGCTAAGCGGCTTCGCAACTCATCGTACGGTTACTAACGCGCGGTTACAGTTATGATTGTTAGAAGAGCCGATCAGGCAGCTTCTCAATCATGGCGAAAAAAACGGATGGCATGTCTAGCTTTGTAATAACTGTGTTTAGAAACTGATGTATACACGTTTGCCTTTGATCTCTTCGTTTAATTTAACGAATTTCAGATAAAGTTGTTACGTCAATGTAAATAAAAGTGCACGAATCAAATACATGAAGAGTTAATTAAAGTGTCAATTCTACATTCTGGCATACACAAAAAGAATGGTTTTGCTTATACAACAAAAAAAAATTTTGATTAAAAACGAAGTAGATTCTGATCATATTAAAATTCCTGTCATAAATAGATATAGATATTTGGTTTTATCTCAACTAGAATTATAATAAATCGAGAAAAATATTCTGGTTGTATTAACAAAGAAATATAAACAAAACGAATTTTGATTAGGAATCAGATTTCTGGTTATTTCAACTAAAATGTATGAATAGGTTCAACTTTTCTGGTTGAATCTATTCCAATTGCAACGAGACTTTTTTTTATTAGTATAAATTTAAAGATAAAATTCTAAATTATTCGCACACATTTTCCATCAAAATCCCAATTAATGCAATCTGCAAATTCCTTTTACAGTGTAGTATCTAAAAATTTAGCCGGCTACTGATCTGAAAATAACTTTGTTAGACCATAAAAATTATTTTCAGATATATATGCAACTAAATTTTTAGACTTCAGCAAAATCATTCTTTTCGTGACGATTATTGATGTCAAAGAACAAATAAGATTCTATTCTACTAATAAAAATGAGTAAATATGAGTGTCTACTGAAAGTGAAAAAAATTCCTTGCTGATCATGCCCAAGAGAGTCAGATCACTCTCGTAAAATGCTCATTAAGGAAGGTTAAAAGTCGAGAAAACACCTGTTGAGTGAAAGGACCAATCGGAACATGGCCGAGACTTCATTTATATTCCCGCGAAAAAAATAGTATTAGCAATCCAAAGTCAAGGCGCAAGTGTCGCGCGAGTGTAATGGAAGAATGCTATTATGTATTTAAGCAGTTTATCACGCCGAAAAGTTCCGAATATTTCCATTTCTATTACCGTATAAAAAGTATTACCTGAAAAACGGTATAATGATTCCAAAGTCGTTAACATTTCAAATGTCAATTTTAATATTACGTAAACAACATCGTAGACCGGTTGTAAAATCGTAGAGAACTTCAACCGCGCAGAAATTTGTGCAATTCTATCAGTTATTATCGTTGCTTTCATATATTCTATCAATTGTTATCACCGTCACTTTAACAAAATGATCTCTTTTCATTCGACATAAGAGTTTTTACTTTCGAAAACGACAATCTGCAAAAAGAAAACTGCATATAAGAATTATTATTCGTAAAATCTTACTATTCAAAACTGTTATCGTCAAAACTGTAGAGATCTATAACAGAGTTTGAAAAGAATAATTTTGATGAAGTATTTAAAAATTTAGCTATTAGATATATTTAACTTTGAAAATAATTTTGTTGTATCATCAAAATAATTACGTAAGAATCTCAAACATGATGAACAATGCAATCCAGTTTGAGAGTCATTATTTAAGAGGAAATTGAACTGAAGAGAATATTATAATAAACGGTATGAGGTTATATATTACCAGGGCATTAATGGCCATTACCAGGACATTAATAGGCATTATTAAAGCATTAGTGAACATAAAAATTGGACATTATTGAGCATTAATAGACATTGATGTATACAATCAGTGGTTTACTTCTCGGATCTAAAGTAAGATTTCTTTCATAATAGTCACTAGAAAACAAAGTGAAACTTTTTTCAATTTATACTTATGGCAGGATTCCTCAAAAAGGATCATCTTTTTCTCTAGTTGGAGCATTGCAGATTAGAAACAAGTTTCAAAAGTAATCTTAATGGAGAACTGTGCGGATAAGAGTCAAGGATGAAAATGAAGGAAAGAAAGAAGAGGAAAAAAGTCATGTTTACGAGTCACAGGCAAATTCCGACGAGTTCTTGACTTGGCCATACCGATTGTATGAGATTTCCCTGGTAGGCCCTCAGGTAGCTTCTCCACTATTGACCGTGCCAGATTTAAAATTAAAATCGGAAGGCCTTAAGGATCTATCGATGGATACACTATTCAGGAACCCAGAAATATTCTACAAAGAATTCAGGATGCACAAAGAGAAAGTTTGAGAAAGGAAACGAACCGAATGTCTTGCAAAATGAATGCATTAAGATACGCTAATGCCCAGGTTGCGTTACGCAATAAACGCTGAGTAATAAGTAACGAAGACATCATCTTGAACAATGGCTGTCGCAAAGGTTGAATTGGAGCCTCTCTAAGTCGAAGGCGAAGGATCTCAGTTGACAGAAATAATTACATTACTCGTTTTTCCAGGCCGCGACTCATCAAACTATAGAGTTATTTCTTCGCGAACAATGTTCGCACTGAATCATGTTTCTGCCGGCAAAGAGATTTTCCAAGAAACGATAATATTCCGATTAAATTGTATGGCAATCACGTAAGCTATGTCTTAAGTGAATAATTGGAATTTTCCGCATATCAATATCGAAAGATACGTGGATTTCTGTGACATAATGCTTAACCATTGTTCATATTCTCTAAAATCTTTGGAATCTAACTCTAAAGAGAGAAATCTCACACTTAAAAATTGATAATTGAGCTATTCTTTTTCAACATGGGCTTAATTGTCACCCTCATTATTTAAAATTAGATTTATACCCAAGAGATAAACCGCTGAGGGCATTACGGTGTATAAATTTGGGACATTACTGGGCATTACTTAAAAGAATTGTGTATTATAAGATATATTTTATATATATAAGGTTATGCATTACTAAGGAATTAATGGGCATTATTAGGGCATTAGTGGATATTAGTGGGCATTAATGAGCATTATTAGAGTATTGATGAGCAAAATTTGGGCATTACTAAGCATTAGTAGGCATTGGTGTATAACAATTTTGGTCAATTTATCCCTTGAGTCAATTTACCACTACTCCAAAAATTTTAGAGAATAAAGTTTGTAATTTTTATGTCCTCAATATACTTAAGCAAGCAAAAATTCGAATTACCTTATACACAGATTTCGAGTAGTATTAATGTGCGATTGAGAACAAATTCATTAAACACTCTTCGTATTACCATGAATTTATACACACAGCAAGATTTGGAGGGGGAAACTATCGGTTAACGTTAATTGAAGCGGTCAGTGAATCTACTTGGCGAGATGCCTACGATTACTAGCTAGACGGTAGTGAAGGATAGAGCGAGAAAGGGCGAAATGGCTCTTAAAACGCAAGAAAAAGATCCATTAAGCGATCAGACAACGTGAAGTTGGGTTATTCTGCTTGAATAAATATGACAAGAGAGAAAAATCGTAAGAAACGGACATCAGCCCGATTTTTTCGCTCATTAATTATTCGCGACTTTGCAA
>Ga0157364_1003103_pt1 | contig 15979 bp, 3 predicted proteins | sample AttsexASBM2_FD_111476 | JGI IMG/M metagenome (GOLD analysis project Ga0157364, IMG submission 111476) | Fungus gardens microbial communities from leaf cutter ant in Ribeirão Preto, State of São Paulo, Brazil - Atta sexdens ASBM2 | ecosystem: Host-associated > Fungi > Mycelium > Unclassified ...
AACGAGGAAATTATATATAAACTTAAATATCAAAAATGCACACTAAATAGTGACATTACTTAATCATATGAGAGAGAGAGAGAGAGAGAGAGAGAGAGAAAGAGAGAGAGAGAAAGAGAGAGAGAGAGATTTACAATATTATATTTTATACTAGAAATATCAACTCACTAAAAGAATTAAGCAAGTAAATTGCTATGAAAATAAAGAAAATAATAGAAGCCAAATATTTTATCAAAATAAAGGAAACAATTTATTATCAAAAATTATTAAAAAGTAAAAAACATTTCAGACTCCTATTTTTTATACAAAAAATATTAATATTGATCTGAAAAATAAAAACGGTCAATAACCATTCGGTACTTCTAGTGTTAAAAAATATACAATGATTCATATTTGTTCATCTATTATAAATACGAAAAGTAAATAATAAATTGTAACGGAATTAAAAAAATAACTACCGGTTAAATACAAAGCGTTAATTATTGTACCATAATTAGTAATAGTATAGCAATAATGAATTTATTTGTATATATTAAAAAAAAAGCATTGTAATCAATTCTGTTATATTTTTTTAAGCAACAATACCAACTGTTTCTCTCTCACAGCTGGCCGTCCCAGCTCGAAAACAAACCGCTATACAGTATCATGGTGAAAACATATTTTCACAGGTATGGTGCTAACACTGTACAGGCATTCGTTGTTGCAAAAATCATGGCAGGTCTCCATTTACTTTTTTTTTTTATATCAAAAGTGTTACGCCAAGTAAATGCGATTTGTGATATGCCTTTTTAGAAACGGAGAAAAAAGGAAGAATGAAAGAAAAAAGAGAAAGAAAAGAAGAGTCAATAGTATTTTCTGTCCAAGCATAACACAGAAAAATGGTTCAGCATTTGTTTAGATTTATCAACATATCTTTCGAGATGTTATTTATAAAACAGGACTGATTGCGTTTTTGTGTGCTAAATGTATTTGTATGACTGTTCTAATTTCACATAAGTAATGTTTGCAAAAGTTAACCGTGAAAGAGAACACATTAAATTAATTATGTAAATAATAGCACGAAAAGCAAACTTCATCACGCTAGTTAGCACAATTAATTGAAATATCGTTACGAATTCGCTTGTGACAACGAGATTCTGCAATGCGGAATTCGATCTTCGGTTTCAAAATGAGGGTAGTTGACACAACATGGTAAAATAATTCTAAAATATGTAAACTCACACACAGAGAGATTTGATCAATTAGTCTAAATAATTAATATCGAAATATTTCGTAGACAAAAAAAGATTTACTTGCAAATATTAGTTACTGGCAAATAGAGAAATTTGCTAAAAATAACTGCATCAATTATTTTGTTGTAATAATTCTTGTTACAGTAATAATTTTAATATTAACATTTTCGTTATATATTATTTATTAATATTTTAAATATATTAATAGTAATATTTTATTACAATATTTTTTAAATACGTGTTACATTTCATTTCAATAATAAATTAAATATTCTTTATTGTTAACAGAAAATATCATATTAAATTTATATTTTTATTAATACCATTTGTTCAATAAAATTCTTTGATAAAACAAATTTTGTATCAATAAGTGATTATACTAATAATAAACATTGCTCTCACAAAGGAAAATGCAAAGCAGATACAATTTCTTTTTGCAGGAAAATCCTTTATATTCGTGCATTTTCCACATGAGATGTACTCAAGTATCAATAATTCCGATTATTTAAATAATGTAATACGATTAAAATTGATTTTATATTCTGAAATGTTATATAACTGAAAATCTTAATTTGAAGTACACATGTAGCTGATATCTTCAATAAAATAATCCATTTTGATATTTCAGAGAATTGTATTACTCGGTGTCATGAATGCACACAGAAAGAACATTCGATGCGATGCGAGAGGATTATAAAAAAAGCACGTACAGAAAATAGCGTGTATTCAGTAAAAACAGTATTAGCACAAACAACATTAGTAAAAAAACTATAAAAACTGATTGCATTCAGTTCGTCCTTTCTTTACGCGCTTTGTTGATACACTGAGCAAGCAAAAAATTTACCTATTTATCTCATTACCTGACTCACAAAATCATTATCAGAGATACTGTGTCGAACATTGATTGAATAGCTCATTTCAAACAAAAATGGAGCAAATGTAGAAAAATTCAATAAAATATTTTAGAACGTTTGTCAAATGTTTATTCAATCGTGCGTCGAAAAATAGTTTTTGTGATATAAGAAAGAAGTATGGCATTTTTTTTAATTACAAATGAACAAAATACTTTTAAAAATAGTTTAAAAAAATATATATCAGTGAATTTATCTATGTCGCACGTTTAAGGAATTTTTTTTCTTTTTGCATATTAAAATAATCCAATCATTTCAGAATTAAAATTTCAAATCAAGTAAATTATAAAGAAAGATTGGTAATATTTAAAAAGACTTTATATGGTGGTTTTATTGTCACTTCTCTCTCTCTCTTTCTCTCTCTCTCTCTCTCTCTCTCTCTCTCTCTCTCTCTCTCTCACATAATTGAAGACATTTTTATTCTGCAAATTCAACTGAATTTTTAAAAAAGAAATATTTTTTCGAGTTGCTCAGATAGATATTCGATTCGTTCTTAGTGAATGCGTGAAATATCGTAATGAATCCGACAAGCGATAAATTGACAAGTCGTGGAAACTAATACTGCCGAATACTCGACAAAATGAAGCGAGAATCAGCTCCGCATCGCACGATGAATGGCAGCCTAACTAGGATCGGTTTTCCGTAGACTACCTAATACCGTAATTAAAACCGATTAAGCGAACGGAAACGCGACGCGGAATTGAAAACCGGCAATCAGCCGGAAATCGAGAAAAACATGCGCAGGGAAGTAGATAGGAAGAAGAAAGCCGGAGGATTATGGGATAGGGAATAGAGAAAAAATCAATATGTGTTATACGGGCGATGTTTGGCGTTCGATATCGACACTGATAAAGATTCGTAAAACACTTCTCGTTGCGGAAGACGATTGAGCTTGCCGCAGAGACAGTGGTTGTCAAATTTGGTTTCATCTAACAATGGACGTGATTGTCGAACTTGTCTCTCACTTGATGATCGATATACTTTCTTGTATCACATTGTACGTCAAACCAGCAACATTTTTTTTACATTCTACGAGCATTTTTACATCTACTGAAGAATAAGAAAATTCTTTCAAAGATTGAGTCCCCTGAGAAATATTTGCACAATGCAGCGGAAAGAGATTTTACTATTCATTTTTGCTAAGCCAATTTAATGTGGCAGAACTAAATTCTCAACATTCACAGAACAATCACATGTTGTATACTTACTTATAGCAATATTATTATTTTAATCAATTTTTAAAAACAACAAATAACGTTAGATTATTATTTGGCCAAGTAATAATCTGACGTTATTTGTTGTTCTCTTGACAAAAAGTGTTTCAATAAACTAATTAACGAATCAATAACTTATGAAATACTATCAGTTACTGATTAGTTAATCAGTTTATTGGAATATACTTTTTCTTATAGGTTTTGACGTTTTCTTATTTAAAAAGTAACACAACTAAAAAATATTGTTTCATGTAAAAAATATTTCTTTTTTTTTAGAAAAGATGAAAAATTATTTTTCAATTTGACAGAAATTATTGACTATTCCAATAATGTACAAAGAGAATATTCTTAATTCAAATCAATTAAATGTCATTTTTATCATTTTCGTTTTAAAAAACTATCAAACTCATCTATTTTTATAAGTTATGACAATTTTTGATGATTTTCCAAAAAAAAAGTTAAATTAGTTAATTTTTTTATGTTTGATAAGTTAATTTAATTAGTTTATTTAATTCATTCATAATAATAATTCGAAAATCAGATTTTCTAAATTGTATCACTTTTGAAATAAGAGAATGATGTCATATTGAAGTCAAAATGATTGATGACAAATAATGTCAGCTTGTCACCCAGGTACATATCTTTCTTTCTCTATTGATTCGCATTTTTAAATAAATAAATCAATATACACATATATTATGTATTTTTCCAGATAAAACGTTTAAGACATTTTGAAATTGATTGGATTATTGTCGCTCAATTTTTATAAGTGTTATATTGCCTTATTTGCAATTAGTTTTGTAAAAATATTGAATAAGTAATAATAGATAAATTAAAATTAATAGACAAATATAGATTATAATTATTAACTCTCACCAGATCATCTTATTTAATGAATCAATTGCAAATCTTCATTACATACCTGAAACAGAGAAAAAATTTTTATTAGATAAAAGATAACTTTATGTGATACTTTTATTATAAATTTTTTATAAATCAGAGAGAAAGAAACAAAACAGGGAAACAAATTTATATATAATTCCATCATTTTATTCATCCAAGAATTATATATAATATACAATTATAAGAAATATCAATTATCTTACTGTACTATATTAAATTACCTACACATAAGCAACGATATTATTTCAACGATATTGAAAGTATCGTACTGAAAGAGATTCCGGCGTAATTTTTATTCTGCTTCAGTGGAAAGATATAAGGGAAAAAAGAAAATATATGTGCAGATTAATAGAAGAGAGAGACAAAAAAAAGAAGAGAACAAGGGAAAGAGAAAGAGATTTGGAATACCAATACCGTTTAAACCTCTTAAGCATCGGCGGGTATCGATGTGGATCGGTTTACTCGAATATACCGTGGGCTGGTACATATACGGGCGTATGTACTACGTAAACATGCCTATTCCCAACGAGCCTCTTTGATCCAATCCGACGCCATTGAGGCAGTCGATGGGAGACACAATGGCTTTCGATCGTGCTCCCAAAACTTCAAAGTTCCGAAGATCGCGCCGTCGAGAGTCGTATGTCCCATCACCTGGCCTTCCAGCAGCCAGCTTACCGTCAATGCCGCGTCAGAGTGAACCAGATCATCGTTCTCTCGCGCGTGCACGATCGCGTAATATTCTTCAAGCACACTATCAGCGAATGTTTTGGTAGAAAAATCGAAACATTGCTCGTTTCTATTGAACCAACGCGAAAAATACAGTTACGAACGCGAAAAATAGCCGAAGTAGACTGTGCTGTGAAAATTCTAAATCTCAATATTCTTTCATTTTTTTATATAATCTTTGCATAATTTCTAAACTATCTGATGTATTACAGCTTTATATTTTGATACATATTGTTACACATTGGTTTAATATTTCAAAATGGCACGCCATTCAACTTAGCAAGCAATAAATGTATAATTAAATATTGTTAGTGGAGAAATTTTTTTAAATACAAATTCATTTTATAAATGAATAATTAAGAATGATTTAATTGCTACTTGCGTGTCATCTCTTTGCCGTTCAGAAAACGCAGATATTTTTTTCCAAAATAGAGTTATGCACAGTTAAACGATTAAGAAATTGAAATTTATTCTGTTGGTTCTGATTTTCCAAACAAATTTTTATTGAGTTATATAGCTTTATTATATCTTAAGGTACACGGAAGTTATTTTCATATTTTATGACGGTGAGTTCCAAGCATGCATTTGCATTTTAATTATTTCTTTATGGAAGTAAACATCTTCCTGATTACGAAGTTTTGTTACTACTTGCAAAGTAGTACTACGACAGTTTGATTGTAATTAATATGCACATGACGCACGAAGGAAGATACTATGTAAAATAATTATAATTTCATTATCAGTTTCACAAGAAACGCGACATCTCTTCATAACAAATATAAAATTAATAAAGTTTATATACATTGCGATGATTCTATTCGTTTAAACGTGACACTTTGAAAAGTTACAATAAAGTCTTTACAAAGAATATAACTAACAAGGAAAAGTACTCAAGTATTCTCTTTCAATTTTGATGAGCTTTTAATATGTTGTTTTGAAATCGAAAATAAAGGACATTTTTTTATACGAGTTCTATCACAGTTCTATTTTTAAGGAGTGAATACCCCTTAAAAAAAAATCATTTTTCTTTTGAAATAAATATCATCAAAACTATAAGAGAGAGAAAAAATATTTGAAGTAAAAGTTGAATAGTTTTAGCCAGAGAACTTAATCATTATAATTAAAAAAAATTTTTTTGAATTTTTCTTTTTTATAAATAAAAATTTTCTTATTTAAACAAAATTTTTTAAATTGTTATTATAAAATACTCTTGAAACTATTTTTCACTTTTATTTGAAACATTTTTTCTATTTTTTGTAGTTTCGATGGTATTCGCTTTGAAAGAAAAAACCATTTTTTTTCTAAAGGGTGTATCATCTCTTAAAAGTGCGATAGAGCATGTATAAAAAAAAGTATTCCTTATCTTTGTCTACAAAACAACATATTAAATTCTTATCAAAATCGAAGAAGAACACTTGAATTCTTTTCCTTGTAAGTAGTGCAGCGAAAAACTTGTTGGAAAAGATTGTTGAAAGAACTTCTTTAAAATTGACTTTTCATCCCTTTATGATCAACTGATTTGGCTTATACTTTGGCTCGGTGAATTTAAGACTCTTGGATATCAATTGCCGAAAACAGAATTTGAAAAAATTAAAACGTTTCTGAAAAATCTTGCAGATAGACAATAGAACAGACATTCAGATTAAATGCGAAATTATAAAGTTTGTATGCTGCATTGTTGAAACTCTAAAGGTGTATTTTTTAAATGTTACATATACATATATATAATATTTCCTTAAATAAGATTCATTATTTTATTGTATTTCTTGCCTCAAAATATACTATTTCAGTTGCTATAATGCGGCTTTCCCGTCCTATAAAAGTTAATAATATGTATAAATACTCCCATAAAGATATTTTTATAATTTTCAATTACAAATAATAAAATCTAAATACAATATTACTCGCGTATTCTCTCAAATGACGCACAACGCGAAGAACTATTGTCCAAAACGTTGCGACAATTGATACAATCATATCAAAGCAAAAAGTTTCATGAAATCTATTACATTCGATAATGGTATGCGAATATAAAAATAAGTTATCGATATGTGGATACGAGATATTGGACGTTTTCGCTTTCTTCCTATCATACTCGCTATGCAAAACGACATTGCGAGTCGTAATCGTTAGCCTTTTTCACCGAATTATTTTTTTGAAAAAAGGAACAAAGATATTGCATTGTACAGTTATACCGATATACTATTATAGAAACGCAAAAATTGCCGACTTTAATTAAAGCATATTTAAATTGTCTGTATTTGTCTTCCGCGTTTGTATCTATCTCGCTCTTGTCGCTTATACACTCACAACCGCTCACAACCGAACAACGCTATTTTAACTAGGAATTGTTTGATACCACATACGCATGTATATATATATGTATGTGTGTGCGTATCGCTGAGCACGATGATCAAACTACGCTAACAAACGATATTACCAATAGGCCGATAGCTTTGGAACGCGAATAGCGAATTGTTCACATGCGTGTATATGGAACAAATGGAACGCACTCATACATCTTGTACTGGATTTTGCAGGACTTTGCACTCATAAACACTTGTGAACATATGTTCACTCAACAGTACGATATATACTAAAAATCTACACAGCAATGTAAGCGGCCTGCTATGTAAGCGTGCGTACAAACACGCTGCATAATATTGAGAATTTGTATAATAATAATAACGCTTAATAACGACTGCATATATAACATTCCGTAAACCTTAGTGTACATGATTTTCCAGTCCTTTATTATACACGAAAATTAAATTCGGGTCATTCGTGTCTCGGATTAATTTTCATTACTTTTACAAGTATACAAAAATTGTTAAGGCCCGGTTTTTTATTGTTTTAACTTGATGATTAAACTTAACCTGATGCTTTATCCAATGGGCTTCATCTATGATGATATCATGAATGAAACATCAGATTAATCATAAATTAACTTTTTAATGATATATTTTGCTGGCTAAAATGCGTATAATATTTATCACGTTTTTATTACCTTTTGTTGCACAATTGTTTCTTCCAGCAACTTTTTTCCAAATCTACGATTACATTTTTTTTTTTTCTTTAACCTTAACGTAATTAAGAGGATAACTCTCTAAAGTTCGACAATCAACCTCTCTCATTATTTCGCGTATGCTATCGCAAAAACTTAAAAATAACTTACAATTAGCTACGGTAATTCAAACAGATTGAACTTACACAACTCCGTGTGTAATAGCTTTCTATAACATGTTTTTGTTCATTTATAAAACATTTCCAGATTTATAACTCTCTACTTCCTCTGTTAGATTGTATCATTTTACGCCCTCTTTCTTGCCCTTTCCATAAATTTCTGATATACTACTCGCCGAACGCCGTTCACTACTTTTTCTTTCCTCCTCTCAATTCTCTTTCGCCGGTTCGATTCGATCACCTCCACAATACTTCTCTTCATCTTTCTGCATTCACCCGGATTTCATTTCTCGCGCTATGATCTCTCCTCTCGCATAGTCCTCTCTTTCTCGATTTCCTCCGTACCATTATTTTCTCGCTGTCGCATCTTCTGTCGCCCTTTTCTCATCTCTTCTGCGACGTTCTTCGCTGCAACACGCGTCCGATCTCATACTATCCTCTTACATGTCGTCGATTCTTTACCAGCGGCACCTTTCATCCCATCATCCGCACGCCCTTCTTACTGTCCGAAGGACACTGAAATCGCATAAAGCTTTACGCCGGATTTTCCATGCCGCCATTTCCGCCAGTCGCGATGAAAGGCGATATTCGTCACGACGGCCGATCTGGTCAGAGAAAAATGAGGAGATCTCGTTTAAACGAGGTCGGACGAAAATTTCCTTGGCCTCTTATCGAATGATTTGATGCAGAACGACGACGGAGAAAAAGAGACGGTCGCAATCCGACTGATAGCGGCAAAAGATGGCAATGGACGAGAAAAAGCGATTCAGCGGAAGAAGAGACCAGAGTACAAATATGTTACAAGTCACTGTTGTCTTCCATATTCGCGTTTATCCTGGAAGATGAATATCTCTGCACTACTTCTTCCGGCAGTGCTTCTTTGCTTCATTTATATCATCGCAGCTTCCAACGAATGTGCATAAGTTGCAAGGTCTCCCGGCTCTTTCTTCTTTTGTTGCCAGCGAAAGAGACAAATAGCGTGTTCATTCTATGAAAAGAGTTTCTCTTTATTCTTGCCGATTCTGTCACGATCTCTCTCGTCGAAATGCGATCTTGCTACTACAAATGCTTGTTTACGTTAAAATCAACGATGCTTTCTAGGACGCATTCGCGTCATTATGTACGAGGCATTGCTTGCTGCACAAAGATTAAGCATTCGGACTACGCTTTGCTAGATAATGCACCTTTACTCAAGAAAGCCTCAATGAGTTTCATGTTTGTTAAAATGATGTAATTACACTATGTTTGTAGTCTAATAGCTATAACATTAGCGTTAAGATTGTTGAAGGATTCTTGACCAGCTCAAAAAGATGCAACACAATGTAGATTACATGTGTAAGATTAACGTGATAAGTACGATGTTCTTTGTATTGTATTTATTACAAGAAAAGTCGATGCTAAATTCAGAAAAAAATGTCAACTAATTTGCATTTCTAGAATAACGCGTTACGTAATAAATTGTGGTTGTATTCTCTCCATATGATTATGATTTTATATTTCTATTTGTAATGAGCTTCTCATGTTACATTAGATCTGTTTTTTACTGCATTCTGAACCGGCGCAATAAGTCGAAATGAAACAAACTTATATTTGTTTCACTTCAACTTACTGTATTGTGTACCAGTTCAGAAAGTGCAGCAATAAAAAACAGACCTATTATCGTACTACATTACAGTACTTATGAAGCAGTATAAATATAATTTGCGGGAAAAGGTCATAGTTTTAAACGTAGAGATGAGAAATGCAATATGAGATCATATAAAAGTGTAATTTTATATCTATTTATACTTCCCAAATATTAAGACTTATACGCGTGTGTATAAAGTTATGTAGGACATTATAACATTGAATCGAGATTATGTAGTCAAAAAGAGGAAATGTATAGAAAATGAAATGTATAGAAAAGAAAATGAATCATATCATATTCACGTTCATATTACATTATTCGTATTCTCAATAGATAGTCGATATCATTGTGAAGCAATTATATATATGAGTATATGAATAATAATATTCCAATAAGTTACATTTTCTCTCTAATCTTTTTGTGAAATGAATGTTAGTTATATAAATATATATTCATATAATAGCCAAATATGGTCTACATTTTGCAGGTAACTAATCAAAACCAAAAAATTATGCAAAAGTAAGACCTGATATGAAAAATAGCATAATTTTTATTATCCAAATCTAGAGTTATTTATACATAACACTTCAAACATGACGCGTACCCAGTTTTTAAAAAAATATTATTTGGAATGAAGTTAAATGCCTTCTTTTAGAAGGAGAATGCAAATACATGTGAATCAAACGGCTGATTCACGATTGCTGTAGTAAGGTCCGCTGACAGAGCAGCACGAAATTACCATTAGATCTTCTGGAGAAACCCGCGGAAACGGCTATCGGTTTAATTACATCTTGGGGGTGCAATTACACAGGCCAATTTAGAGGGCAATTTGAAATGTAATTGTCAGTCAAATCAGATGCCACCATATTCACTTCTGATTGAATAATAAGTCTGTTTCAAAGTGCCAGAGTATCCGATAACCGTTATATCGTGTATATCGATGAGCACGAGGTGCACGATATTGTAATAAATGCACAAGTTAGCTAATCCTTTATTTACTTACTGTGCGCACTCTTTCCTCTCGTTTTTCTGTATTTTTTAAAATGCACTTCACGTAGATTGAAGAAATCACAGCATATATCATCGGTAGAATCATTAATTTATCTTATTAAAAGAATTAAGATAAAAATAAAAAAAATATGAGAAGAGATTAATGAAATTTTTTTTATTTTTTTAACAAAATGAAAAAATATTAGAAAAAAATTATTCTTTATATTATATTTGAAAATAATATAAAAAGTTAAATATAAAAGCGGCAATAATATAAAAGTGGCGATTTAGAATTCAAATAAATTATTTCTGTAAGAGAAATAGATATAAAAAGTTAAGACAAATAGACATAAAAAGTTTTCAATATAAAAAAATAAACTATTTAAATTATAAATATACTTTTATTGTTAAATATAAATATATTGATCTAATTTTCTTGCATGCATATAACATTATTTTCCTATAGAAAGTATAAATTTTCAATTTTAATCACTTTTTGCAAAGATTATACGCTTTTCTCTCTTGAAGATATATCTACATATTTTCTTAACATGCACAGACAGCTTTCTAATTAGCGAGTGATTACATTATTAATGAATGTGCGTTGCTAAGTAAGATAATCTTTGACAAAGGTAAATGAGAAAATGAGATAGATACAGGATCATTCTTGGATCGTATCTCAGTTTCTTGTCAAATGTTTACACGACCACGAAGACTTTAAGACATCCCATTTGTCATGTTCTTGAATGGCATTCAATGTTTCCACAGAACGTGCTTGTTCTTCGACGAACTTCGAGTAGCGGATATTCTTGTCGCTCGCGTGAGCGCGGAAGATGCGGATACGAAGAATGATTTTGCGGACGGTCCCAACAGGTGCCTATGGAAGTTCGACGAACGTGCTCATCGAGAGACGTGAATTTGTTTTTATTTTTTTAAGCCTATTGTTCGGGCTATATATAATAGCGTGCATGATTCATGGACACTGACGTACCAGCCTTTGCAGGCTCACGAAGAAAAGGACCGAAATAAATCAGAGTGGCAAAAGTAATACCGAGCATGGTGTTGCATAAATCACAGCGAACGGAGTCGCACGTGTTGCATATATCGTCTAGTGGACAGGTATTAATGACTTATGGTGACAGATCGGAAGACCCGTTAAAGTAGTTTCACTCAGAGATTGGTTCTCTGAGTTAACGCGTTTTTAGTCCAAAATTGCTCAACTCTTGATCTGATATAATATATTCCATGTTGTAATATAACTTGGTCTACAGTTGTTAAAGTTTGTCGAAGCTAACTGTGTAGCTTCAATAACATTATAGCTTATACTTTGTACTGAAATCAATGAAAAGGAAAGCTGTAGCAATAGGAGTAATAAAAGTAAACAATGAATTAATTCAGTACAAATAAAATATCCATGTAAATGGTTCATAAGGCAAACAATTGAAATGTACTCATCAAATAAAGTTAATTACAGATGTTTCGAATCTGGATTTGAGTTTTCTTCAATGTGATAGTTAGTGAGATCGAGTACAAGTTTAAATATATTTACTATTATGGAGGCTCACACAGACATTTCATTTCTATTGGACTTATTTTTAGAGTTACAAATAAATAAATAAATTTAATTAATTTTATTAAAATTACTCATATGTGTTAAATAAAAAATTATAACACACATGTAACACAAGTGTCTGACGTAAAAGTTGATGATTTAATTTCCTTTGCAATGCGAAATAAATTCACTGTGCGATTAAGAGCATAAGTTTTACACCGCATAAAGGTACAGTTGTACATTTTCGAGCGCTGCAATTATACGTCGGTTGCATAAGAAAGTCACGAGCTAAGCTCGAGAAAACGATGACGATGGTCTGTTTTTTTTTGCGTCCGGGTTTCCGCATTACCAGGCAAAGTTATATTAACATTATATGTTACAGACCGTGTACCGAGAGCATCTCGTTTACAAGCTTAAAAAGCCTCTCAAGCTTAAAATTCCCGCTCCGGAGCGGACGACCGGATGCAATGTCCGCGTGAATACTCGTTCTATTCGAGGCGAGATGTTCATCGTTAATATGCGGCCCACGATGCCCCCGTCATGTCGCGATAAGTGAATAAATTGAAGGGGAGTCAATGCAAGAACGTGACTAACCGCGGACATGCACTCTGGTTGATGCATCCTCGAAAATGTCACGTGACATCCGCTCCAACAGCTAATGTCATATTAATACAAAGCTAGCTTGGGGAATAATGAAAAAATTGCACGAACCACCTTAATTATTGAATGAGAATCTTGACTAAAATCAATTTCATTTACTGGTCAATTATGGATCGCACTTCATATCATAGACGACGTTCGATTCAAAATTTATTTCTTCAAAAATATATTTTCTAATTTAATTTTTATGTTACCTTTCATTTATTTTTCTTTGAAGTGAACCTCATCATAATATCTTTTGGAGTATAATACTTAAGTAGCGAAATCTCGCAAGTATTCATGATATTTTATTGATACGTTGTTCGGAGAATTTTATACATTAATGTGGCGCTTTGAGATAATCTCGAAGTCACATGAAATATGAATATCTTCACCGTAGTAGAGACTACTCGCAAAGGTTTCCACCGGCAAGGATTATTTTATTCATGACGAAACATACGCCATTAGATATACGTGTCCGCGACATGCAATGGGACTACAATTACAGATAATGCATTTTCTCACAGGGCGAACGAGTGTCGACAGATTGATAGAAAATTGCTGTTCAACTTCGTTGCAAATACAATTCGATGTAGATTGTGTTACAAAGAGGGATAGCTGTAACACTGACAGCACTATATCCAAGGGTGGCAGATTTTGTGCGTTGGCGAAACGAGAAGCTTCGCGCTCTTGGGAAATCTTTGCGAAATGGACCGACGATGTCATTATACCATAATAAATGCATCGACCGCACTGGTGTCGTGAGCAGAACCTGGGAAATTAATAATTTCTAGCGTTAATTTGCAGATTATTACCGCGCCCACGTTGAAAACGGTTCTGCGGTGGCATTAATAATTTATTTATAAATAAACTGATTTCATTTTTATAATAAAGCAATGACGTAATATGAAGGTAAAGATCAATTTTTATTATACGGCTTTTGCTTATAAATGAGCGTAGTTTGACGAAACCAAGTAATGCTTATATAATTAATGTCCGTTTTACAGATTTTAAACATTAAATATAAATAGATAGAAAGAAAAAAATGAATTATCAGGCGTATCAATAAAAAATAATCAAAATAAAATTAATAAGATATTAATAAAAAAGCAACATAATATCGATTCCAATTTTTTCGTATATGTATTTCCAATTTCTCGCATTAAATTTCACCTTTCGTGACCAGTTATCTCAAGAGGAAAAAAAAAAAGAAAGCAGCGTATACAGATTGTGAAGGTTGCAGGGATGGAAGAAATTGACAGGGTGGATATAATCGGATTCTGAACATCCCGGATAAAGTCCGTTGATTTCTGCCTAGCGGCATCGTTCATGCGGAATGAAGTCCCTGTGTGGAAGAATATTCGCGTCAGCTTTCTGTATCGAGAAATATCGTTCCTGATCGGTCCGATTTATTCTCGTAATAAAGCCAAAAGTATTCTCCTTTGTGAGTCAGGTTGCTAAGACATCCGCACGTATGGAAGAAATCGCTCAATTACGAACGACATAGAGCATTTAGAGACTTTAAGAGAATTTACATGCCTTTTGAAAAAAATAACTTATAAAGATTATAATCATTACGATAATATTTGTAAAATACGTATTATCATAAATAGGAACATTGTGACACAAATATTATTTGTAACATATATCTTCTCTCTTAAATTGCACATAGAATAAACGTAAATATTTTATGGTTTGTGTTATTCAGAAAAATGATTTCTGTCTTTTTGATAGCAGGAACTTTTTAATAAAAAACTTAAAGAAAATATTATTTTTTTAAGAGTTTATTGGACTATTCGATTCTGGTCACAAAATTTAAAAATTCTAATTTTAAAAAAATAATATGATTATATAAAACTCGGTTTAGTTTATTGATATCACTGAGTTAGAATGTAGCATGAAATGTTGAATTTCGAAAAGATCTTCCAATAAAGAAGTGTCACGTGACTTATAATTAGAATTTGAAAATCAGTTTGGAAATGAATGCTAACTATTTACGTAGCGTTGATGAATTTTAAATAAAGTGGAAAAAATTGATGTTATATATATATATTTTGCAATTAAAAATTCTTTAAAATCGAATTTTATGATATTTTATGATATTTTCTTAAAATTCTATTCGCCATATTGAACTATTTTTTATTTTTAATTTCAGATTCAAATAAAGTACTATTAAATTAATCCATAAGCCGAGTTTCATACAAATCGAATTGAGTCGTTTACAAAATAAAATAATGCAATTACAAGTCGCCCATTCATAAAGGATTAAAAAAAGTTCAACTTCTTTAGTATGTAAAATTGTACAATAAAATAAATTTGGTATAATAAAATTTACCAATGTAATTCAGAATATATAATTTCCAATTTTTCATTTCTGAATTATGGATATGGGAAGCAGAGAAAGAATTGTATATAAAAACTAGATTTCTATATTAAATAAATCGGGCGCTTGTATGTCTTATAAAAATAATTAAATTTATCCCTAATAAATAAATTGTAAAGAAGCATCGCAAGCGCGTTGCATTATTATAAAGTATCGTTAAAATTAATTCGCTCGAATAAGGTGAGCTGTAAATTTCTATTTACAATATTTCAGTAATTATAAAGATTGCTGTTGAATTTATAGTAGGTGCACTTATTCGCCCTGTTCGCACGGATGAAATCGCGGAGGGTAATTTTATTTACCGCCCGTCATGTAAGATAAGAAAAGTGGCATCTTTTGCATACATTGGAACAATTATAAAATTCCTACTTTCTGTATTAACTAAATCATTTATTGTTACAAAAACTATTTTTCTTAGTTTATCCTGAAAATATGATAGTTATGGAACAACATTATACTTCGAAGAATTTTGATGATAAATCTCTCTCATTCATTAATAAACTACAATAAAGTATAAAATAAGTTTGATTAATTTTATTGAAGTGCATGGTAAAAATTTTTTAAATATTGTATTACACTATGACTATTTTCAAAGTAAATATGAAAAGAAAATTCTCTC
>Ga0157364_1003104_pt1 | contig 15978 bp, 10 predicted proteins | sample AttsexASBM2_FD_111476 | JGI IMG/M metagenome (GOLD analysis project Ga0157364, IMG submission 111476) | Fungus gardens microbial communities from leaf cutter ant in Ribeirão Preto, State of São Paulo, Brazil - Atta sexdens ASBM2 | ecosystem: Host-associated > Fungi > Mycelium > Unclassified ...
AGGCTGAGACCTAAGCGTTAACCGATCGGAGGTGCCTAATGCTCAATCAGGAACTGGAACTCAGTTTAAATATGGCTTTCGCCAGAGCGCGTGAGCACCATCACGAATTTATGACGGTTGAACATCTGCTTCTCGCGTTGATCAGCAATCCCGCTGCACGCGAGGCGCTAGAAGCTTGTTCCGTCGATCTCGCAGCACTGCGCCTTGAGCTTGAATCGTTTATCCAAAAAACGACGCCTGTTCTTCCCGAAGCGGATGAAGAGCGAGAAACGCAACCTACACTAAGCTTCCAACGCGTCCTGCAACGCGCGGTATTCCATGTGCAATCTTCGGGACGTAGTGAAGTTACCGGGGCAAATGTCTTGGTAGCGATTTTCAGTGAACAAGAGTCGCAGGCGGCATACTTACTTAGAAAATATGAGGTCAGCCGCTTAGACATTGTTAACTATCTGTCTCACGGTACGCGTAAAGATGAGCGTCCTGAGGATAAGTCGGCGGATAACTCCGGCCCTGCCGAAGAAACCAATAGTGCTGGCAATGAAGAACGGATTGATAGTTTCACTACCAATCTCAATCAGCTTGCACGGGTGGGGGGGATTGACCCACTGATTGGCCGTGAAAATGAATTGGAACGCACTATTCAGGTATTCTGCCGTCGTCGCAAGAATAACCCACTGCTTGTCGGCGAATCGGGTGTCGGGAAAACCGCTATTGCCGAAGGACTCGCATGGCGTATCGAGCAAGGTGATGTCCCTGACGTAATGAAAGAGTGTGTGATTTACTCGCTGGATATTGGTTCATTATTAGCTGGAACTAAGTACCGCGGGGATTTCGAAAAACGCTTCAAGGCGTTACTCAAACAACTTGAGCAAGATAAAAACAGTATTTTGTTTATCGATGAAATTCATACCATCATTGGTGCTGGTGCAGCATCGGGCGGGCAGGTTGATGCGGCTAACCTGATAAAGCCTCTACTATCAGGTGGTAAGATCCGCGTCATGGGTTCTACGACCTACCAAGAGTTCAGCTCAATCTTTGAGAAAGACCGCGCTTTAGCTCGCCGCTTCCAGAAAATTGATATTACTGAGCCATCGATGGATGAAACGGTAAAAATCCTTACCGGATTGAAACCGAAGTATGAAAAACATCACGATGTACGCTACACCGCTAAGGCGATTCGGGCGGCGGTTGAACTTGCGGTGAAATATATCAATGACCGCCATCTCCCCGATAAAGCGATTGATGTGATTGATGAAGCTGGCGCGCGCGCGCGGTTGTTGCCGAGCAGTAAGCGTAAGAAGACGATTAATATTCAAGACATTGAAACGGTGGTTGCGCGCATTGCACGTATCCCGGAAAAAAGTGTTTCTGCCACCGATCGCGATACGCTTCGTAGTTTAGATGAGCGCCTTAAAATGCTGGTCTTTGGACAAGATAAAGCGATTAATGCGTTATCGGAAGCGATTAAGATGAGCCGTGCAGGCCTCGGTAGTGAACATAAACCGGTAGGATCCTTCCTCTTCGCAGGCCCAACTGGGGTGGGTAAAACAGAGGTGACGGCACAACTGGCGAAAGCCTTGGGTATTGAACTGTTACGCTTCGACATGTCTGAATATATGGAACGCCATACCGTTAGCCGCTTAATTGGTGCTCCTCCAGGCTATGTTGGCTATGAACAGGGTGGATTACTTACCGATGCGGTCATCAAACATCCGCACTCTGTGGTATTGCTTGATGAGATCGAAAAAGCCCATCCCGATGTGTTCAATCTACTCTTGCAGGTCATGGATAACGGGACTTTAACGGATAATAATGGTCGTAAAGCCGATTTCCGTAACGTGATTTTAGTGATGACCACTAATGCCGGCGTACGTGAAACCGAACGTAAAACTATTGGTCTTATCCAGCAAGATAATAGTACCGATGCGTTGGAAGAGATTAAGAAAATCTTTACGCCAGAGTTCCGTAATCGTCTTGATAACATCATCTGGTTTGAGCATCTTTCTACTGCGGTGATTCATCAGGTGGTAGATAAATTTATCGTTGAACTACAAGCGCAACTGGATCCGAAAGGCGTATCCTTAGAAGTTAGCGATGAAGCTCGGGAATGGTTAGCGGCAAAAGGTTACGATAAGGCGATGGGGGCAAGACCTATGGCAAGAGCAGTACAAGAAAACTTGAAAAAACCCTTGGCTAATGAATTATTGTTCGGTTCATTGGTTGATGGGGGCTCGGTCTCTGTTGGCGTAGATCGCCAACTAGATAAACTGACTTACCACTTTGAGAGTGCTGCAAAACAGAAAGCCGAGGGCACTGTTCACTAGGTAATAAAAAGGCCGGAGAAATCCGGCCTTTTTTATGGCAGTCATTAAATGAAGCGATTAACGACTACGGAAGACAATGCGACCTTTCGTTAAATCGTAGGGGGTCAGTTCAACGGTGACTTTGTCACCGGTAAGAATACGAATGTAGTTTTTACGCATTTTACCTGAGATATGAGCGGTAACAACGTGCCCATTTTCGAGTTCTACACGAAACATGGTGTTGGGTAACGTATCAAGTACGGTGCCCTGCATTTCAATATTGTCTTCTTTGGCCATCGAATCCTCTGAATGGACTAGCTAAGTGTTTGATCGACAGAATAATGCCGAATTCTTATACCTGTGTAAAGAAAAGGTGACCAAATTGGCCAGCGCTTGGCGTCAAGCGAAGCATCTTTACGTGAATGTGGGTGTTATGTCGTTTGCAGAACACGATGGTTGAAAGGCTAGTAGCGCTATCCACCAAACGGAGATTCCACAAGAAAAGGGTGGGGAAAGAAATAAGGTGTTAACTAAAACCGCCACCAGCATAACAAGCGCCAGTATTATACTACCTTTTTCATAAAAAAGCCTGTGAAACCTTCACCTAGATTAAAATAAGCGTTTCGGGGTCCAACATTCAGCGGCTAGGGAGTGCCGTTGAAGCTGTGCTAATTGTTCGAGAAATTGCACACGGGGAACCTCTTTAGCGCCTAAAGACGCGGTATGAGGGTTTAAGATCTGGCAATCTACCAGTTCTCCGCCATGCTCCTTAAAATATCGACAGAGTTGATACAAAGCGAGTTTAGACCCATTATTCTTAAGACTAAACATCGATTCACCACAGAAAATAGCGCCTAAGGACATGCCATAAAGCCCCCCAATGAGTTGCCCTTGTAGCCAAACCTCTATTGATTGTGCGTATCCGATTTCCGCCAGCTGACACCAAGCATCAATGACCGCTTGCGTAATCCATGTGCCATCACGATGCGCTGCGGCACAGCCGTTGATCACCGCTGGAAAATCACTATTCAAGGTGACTTGGTAAGGGCAAGCACGGAGAAATTTTTGCATACTACGGCTAAGGTGAAAATCCTCAATAGGAAGGACTGCACGGGGATTGGGACTCCACCATAAAATGGGGTCATCCGCAGAGAACCAAGGAAAAATTCCGCGCTGGTAGGCACTGATTAATCGGTGAGGACTCAGGTCGCCACCATAGGCGAGTAACCCTTGTGGAGAGCTAAGGGCGGCATCTGGGGAAGGAAAAAAAGACGCCGGCTGATTATCTAAGCAGGGCAGGTAAATCGCACTCATCTTACTTGAAGATCCTTTTGACGCTGGCGGAAAGCGTAATACCGCGACTTTTGCGCCATAAGCTGTTGATGGTTACCTTGCTCAACAATTTGTCCCTGATCCATCACACAGATGCTATCGACAGCTTCGATACCGGTGAGCCGGTGTGTCACCAACAACACGGTTTTTTGCTGAGTGACATCGAGTAATAACTGCATAATCTGGTGCTCAGTTTGTGCATCTAACCCTTCAAGCGGCTCATCGAGTAACCACAAGGGTGCGTTATGTAATAATGCGCGAGCAATGGCTAGGCGCCGTCTTTCCCCACCCGATAAGGGCCTTCCTCCTTCGCCCAACCAGCTGTCTAATCCCATGCCATCAAGAAGGCTTTCTAAACCCACTGCCCGAAGGCTTAGGACGAGTTGGGTATCATCGGCATCGGGTTGGGCCAATAACAGGTTGTCACGTAGCGTTTGGTTAAATATCGCCACCCGTTGGCTAACGACCGTGATCATTGAACGCAGTTGCGCTTCGCTATAGGTGTTGAGCGGGCGGTGGTTCAACAGGATCTGTCCTGCTATAGGGTCCCAAGCCCGCGTCAGTAATTGAAGTAACGTTGTTTTTCCGCAACCTGTGCTACCTAACAATGCGACTTTCTGGTGAGCGGATAGCGCCAGGGTCAATTGGTTAAGTACCAGTGGCCCGTTAGCCGTATAGCGAAAATCTACAGTTTCAACAGCAAGCACACAGTCGGATTCTGTATTAATGGCTGTCTTTTCTGGAAATGAAACAGTGGGGGCTTGTTGCAGTAGATGGTGCAGCCGCTCTGCAGCGATAGAAACTTCCGATAAATGCAGAAAGGCGATAGCAACTGGACCAAGGGATTCAAAGGCTGCAAGCACACAGAAAATTAATAGGGCGCTATCTGCGGTGGCGATCTGCGAGACTTGATAATGAGCCAAAGTAATGAATACCGCCACCACAGTTGCACCCGTTAATAAAATAATAATGCTTTGGGCAAGGGTGCTTAGGTTTTGTTGCCGCGCTTGAGTGGTTAGCCACTGTTGCTCTGTCCGCTCTAAGGACGCACGCCAATCTTCCAGAGGGGGGAAGAGTAATAACTCTGACATACCACTCAGATGGTGGGTGATCCGTTGACGGTAGTCACTGCTGAGAAACGCAATCTGTGTACCAATGGATTTACCGAGACGATAAAAAAGTGGCGGGAAAAGAAGAATAACTCCAAGCATTACCCCAGCCACCACAAGGGCTGCGGGTAGGTTGATAAAGCTTAAGCCGACGCCAACCACCAGCGTGACGATGATGGCCCCAATCAGCGGAGAAATCACGCGCAGATATAAGTGGTCAAGTGTTTCGACATCGCCGACGAAGCGATTAAGTAAATCACCTTGTCGTAATCCTTGAGTACCCGCAGGAGCTAAAGGATAAATTTTACTAAAAATTGTCACCCGCAGGTGTTTTAGGACCTTGAAGGTTGCATCGTGACTGACCAGACGCTCTAAATAGCGAGCCACGGTACGCAGAATGGCTGCCCCCCGGACTCCAGCAGCGGGTAACATGTAGTTGAAGGAGTAAATACCAGCACTACCTGCCATCGCGGAAGCGGCAAGAAACCACCCAGATAGACTGAGTAGCCCTACACTCGCCAGTAAGGTTAAAGCGGCTAAGAGAATACCGACGAGCAGCTGCCAACGGTGTCTGCGCCACAAGGATAAAAAAGGGAATAATGCTTTCATTATTCGATCTCCCCTGAACGATGACTCACCATACGTTGAAACAGCCCTGGCTGTTCACTGAGCGTGGTATAGCTACCACTCTGGACGATTTTCCCAGCCTCCATGACCAGAATCGTTGGCCAATCGGTCAGTTGATCAAGCTGGTGAGTGACCATCAGTGTCATTTGACCGGTACTGGCGAGTTGTAAACTTTGCATTACCCGCTGTTCATGATGGCGGTCGAGACTGGCTGTAGGTTCATCAAGTAGCAGCAGTTGGCCTTGCTTAGCTAATGCGCGAGCTACCGCTATACGTTGAGCCTGTCCAACCGATAGATTCGTACTCTCTTCAGTCACTTCTGTCGATAAACCTTGTGGCAGACGGTCAAGAAACTCGTCGATACCGGTTTGAGATACGATGGAGGCTAACGCTTCCTGACTCAATGTACCTTGAGGGTCAATATTTTCTGCTATCGAGCAGGAAAAAAGCCGTGGATGCTGGCCTACCCAGCTAACGACTGAGAGCCAGTTTTCACGAGGATAAGTCTTCAACTCTTTACCATTAACCAGCAATGAGCCTTGATAGGGAAGAAAGCCTAGTAAAGCATTAATCACGGTACTTTTACCTGAACCACTTGGCCCGACTAGTGCAATACGTTCACCGGCATGCAAACTAAAGTTGAGTGGGCCGACTAAAGGCACGCCATCAACAGAGCTAATCCTCCAATCTCGCGCTTCAAGGGTCAAGGTACCTTGTTGCGCGAGGTGAGAAGAGTGGGTAGGCGTTTCGGCTAGAATTGATTCTGTTTCTCGAATAAAGGTTTCAATCTCATCTGCAGCGCCAGTGGCTTGAGCTTTAGCATGATAAAAACTGCCTAAGTCGCGCAGTGGTTGGAAAAACTCAGGGGCGAGAATTAGCGCGATAAAGCCAGCAAACAATGTTACCGCACTGTGATAACTACCAAAGTGGAAGACGCCAAGATAGGAGAACCCAAAATAAACGGCAACAATAGCAATCGAGACTGATGCAAAAAATTCAAGGACTGCGGAGGAAAGAAAGGCAATACGCAGTACTTCCATGGTACGTAAACGAAATTGCTCTGAGGTCTCAGCGATAGCTTGTTCCTCAGCGTGGCGGCGATTAAAAAGGCGTAAGGTATCTAAGCCGCGTAAGCGGTCTAAGAAATCGCCGCTGAGCCGAGACAGTGCGGCAAAGTTACGTCGATTAGCATCCGCGGCACCCATCCCCACCATTGCCATAAACAACGGGATTAACGGCGCGGTAAGCAATAAAATGGTGGCGGCGGCCCAATTAATGGGATAAAGCGTTATCAGGATCAGTAAGGGTATCACCGCAGCCAAGGTCATTTGAGGTAAGTAGCGGGCGTAATAATCGTGCATTTTTTCAATCTGTTCGTGCAATAACGTGGCCCAGCTACCGACGGGGCGTGTGGCGATCCAGGCGGGGCCTAGGGTTTCAATGCGGTCTAGGACTATCCGACGAATTGCCTGGCGTAATACCTCACCCGCTTTGACGCCGACTTTCTCACGCACATAATGCAAGACCGCTCGTAGGGCGAAGCAGCCAAATAATAGGGCAAGCCATGGATAGAGTGAGACAAGAGGTTGCTGGTCAATCAGGGCTAGCTGCAATAATTGCGCAAGACAGTAGGCTTGTAGAAGAATCGTCAGTGCACTACAGGTGCCGACGATAACCGAAATATTAAGCCAGCGTTTGGCATGATGACGCTGTGTTTTAAGCCAGAGGGTGAGCTGTTTTTGTCTTGATTTATCCACGAGAGAGTCACTGACCTATTGGAATTGAACATCGACTGTCTGAAAGTTGGGATAACTCTACCACGCGGGGGATGAAAAAGGCGACAGATTCACTGTCGCCGGGATTAACCTAGATCATACAATTAACAAATTAGTTATTTTCGCTAACTAATCCGTCTAAATAACGCTCTGCATCCAAGGCAGCCATACAGCCTGTTCCTGCAGACGTAATGGCTTGACGGTAGTTATGGTCCATTACATCTCCCGCGGCAAATACCCCAGGAATGCTGGTTTGCGTGGCATTACCTTCTAAGCCAGATTGAACAACGATATAACCGTCTTTTAACGTCAATTGATCCGCGAAGATAGCGGTATTCGGTTTGTGGCCGATAGCGATAAATACACCAGCCACAGCAAGATCTTCGATACTGTCGTCATGGGTCGATTTTAGTTTAACCCCTGTGACACCCATCTGATCGCCGGTTACCTCTTCTAAAGTGCGATCGGTATGCAGAACGATCTGGCCACTGCTGACTTTATCCATCAAGCGGTCGATTAAGATTTTCTCAGCACGGAAATTGTCGCGACGGTGAATCAAGTGAACTTCCTCCGCAATATTCGACAAATACAACGCCTCTTCGACTGCCGTATTTCCGCCGCCGACTACCGCAACCTTTTGTTTACGGTAAAAGAATCCATCACAGGTCGCGCAGGCAGACACACCGCGGCCTTTAAAATCTTCCTCTGAGGGCAAACCAATGTAACGCGCTGAAGCACCCGTCGCGATAATCAGTGCATCGGCAGTGTACTCTTCGCTGTCCCCAAATAAACGAAACGGACGCTGTTGTAGGTCAACGCGGTGAATGTGGTCGAGGATAATTTCCGTATTAAACTTGACGGCATGTTCATGCATACGATCCATGAGGAGAGGGCCCGTTAAATCGTTAGCATCTCCTGGCCAGTTTTCGACCTCAGTGGTCGTGGTCAATTGCCCCCCTTTTTCAACGCCTGTGATAAGCACTGGATTAAGGTTGGCGCGTGCAGCATAGACCGCAGCGGTATAACCCGCAGGACCGGATCCTAGGATTAAGAGTTTGCTGTGTTTGGCCATTTTGATTCCTCGGTATCAATACAATATTGCGTTGATTGTAGGGAATCTTCTCTACGAAAAAAAGCACCAGTTAATTTTGTTCCCTATTACTCTAATAGGCACAGCTTAAAAAACCGCAGACTGAGAGAGAAGCGGGTGAAAATGGCGGTAAAAAACCTTGTTTTTTCTCGTTTTATCAGACCCTAGAGGGAAAAATAAAAAAAATGCCGAATGTTGTACTGAAAAAAGATGTTTTGCTTTGACAATCCGCTATTGTTTTGCGAAAACAGGGGAGGTCGTTACTTGCCTTCGCATAACGTCTTAGCAATAGCACACAACATAAGCGGGTCAAACAATCCCCGGGCACAGGGGCGGGCTTTATATTAAGGCCCGGTAATAAAAGAGATAATCAAAAATGGTAGATAACAAAAAGCGTCCGAGTAAGGACCTTGATCGAATCGATCGCAATATACTTAATGAATTACAGAAAGATGGTCGCATTTCCAATGTCGAACTCTCAAAGCGAGTGGGGCTATCGCCAACGCCTTGCTTAGAACGCGTTCGCCGTCTTGAGCGCCAAGGTTTTATTCTTGGTTACACTGCATTGCTCAATCCTCACTACTTAGACGCCTCTTTATTAGTTTTTGTTGAGATTACTCTGAATCGTGGCGCGCCGGATGTGTTTGAACAATTCAATGCTGCCGTCCAAAAATTGGAAGAAACCCAAGAGTGTCATTTGGTCTCTGGCGATTTTGATTATCTCCTTAAAACCCGCGTCCCAGATATGTCCGCTTATCGTAAACTGCTCGGTGAAACATTGTTACGGTTACCAGGCGTTAACGATACGAGAACCTATGTGGTGATGGAAGAAGTGAAACAAAGTAACCGTTTAGTGATTAAAACTCGCTAACTCAGACAGGTGCAAAGGCTGAATTTTTTCGGTACACTCCTGTAAATGCATACAGGAACAACGTTATTCACGTTGTTCCTTCCTCCCTTGACAGGCACCTGGAGAGTACTCTTGAGCCAGGAATACATTGAAGACAAAGATATAGCATTAACCCCAATGAGTAGTGGACGTCGCTTATTAGAAGCTTTGTTGATTCTGATTGCGCTGTTTGCCGTGTATTTGATGATCTCATTGGTCAGTTTTAATCCCTCAGATCCAAGTTGGTCGCAAACGGCTTGGCACGAGCCTATCCATAATTTGGGTGGTGGAATCGGTGCCTGGCTGGCTGACACGCTCCTATTTATCTTTGGCATGATGGCTTATGCGATCCCAGTGGTTATTCTTGGTCTCTGTTGGATAGCCCATCGCTATCGTTTCAAAGAACAACACTATGTTGATTTTTTTGCGATCGGCTTACGTTTGATCGGTGTACTCAGCTTAGTGGTGACTACCTGTGGTTTGGCCTCGATTAATGCGGATGATATCTGGTATTTTGCCTCGGGTGGGGTAATCGGCAGCTTAGTAAGTAGCGCGATGTCACAGCTATTCTCGCCGGCACTGGGTACCTTAATCTTGCTGTTTATTTGGGCGGCAGGGATTACGCTCTACACCGGTTGGTCCTGGCTGACTATTGCTGAAAAAATTGGTCATGCTGTTATGCGTGTGGTGACCTTCGCGAGTCATCGCCGTGGCGAAGAATACTGGGAAGATGAAGAGATACCCGATAACCATTCTCAGCAGCCATCACCGGTAGCAGAAAACAACCATCAGAAAAAAGAGACTGGAGTGTTTCGACGCTTAGCGATAAAAGCAAACGCTAAGGATAGCGGTGAAGATGAGGGCGACCCACTGCTTGCACCGCGTGCTGAACACACCACTGCAACGTCTCATTCTGATTATGACCCGTTATTGGATTATGATCCCCTATTGGATTACACGCCGCGCGAACCTGCGCATAGTGTCGAAGCGCAACGCGAAGAACCTACACCGCAACCTATTGATTTTACGGCGGCTGCCATCGACCACCATTCGGTCAATGAGCCGGTAAAAGTGCAATCGCCTAACCCTGTCGCACACCAACCCATGCTTGGCGTAGCGGATGAAAAGGTCGCGGTTCCTCCTGCCCAGATGCCGGAGCCTGTAACTTCAGTGGTAGAGGATCCGGTGCAGCCGGTATACCACTTTGAAATCCCTACAGAACATCGCGAATATCAACCCGTTTCACAACGCGTGACCGAAGTCGCGTCGACGGTGCCCGCCCCGTCGGAAGTGACTCCTCGTCAAGCGACAAGTGCGCCCTTGCAGCCAACGACTAGCGCCAGTCAGCCTGATACCACACAGATATCCTCGGCAGCTGCTTCAGTAACAAAACCGCTTTCACCTTTTGCCGCTGCCGCGAGCAGGGGGAAACTGAATACACCAGATTTATCCGGTCAACAGTTAAAAAATTCGGTTTCAAATGGGCAAGTAAAACAGGGGATTGGTCCTGAGTTGCCGCGACCGAACCCTGTTCGAATCCCCACTCGTCGTGAACTTGCCTCTTATGGGATCAAACTGCCGTCACAACGTCTGGCTGAAGAAAAGCAACGTCAGCAACAGCTAGACACAGATCATCCAGATGATGACGAATTGGCCGCACAACATTCTGAACTGGCGGCACAGTTTACTGCTCAACAATCTGAACGTTATGCAGACAGTGAATCGCCGCAAGTCGCGAAGCCAGATGTCGAAGATCAGGCGCAGCAGGAAGAATTAGCGCGTCAATTTGCCGCGGCCCAACAGCAGCGTTATGAGCACAGCGACCATACAGAAAAAGAACAGAAGTCACCGTTGTTAGATCTTGCGGATTTTAGTTTTTCACCGATGGAAGACTTGGTTGATGAGAGCCCGAGTGAACCAGTCTTTACGCTGATGCCCACGGAGCCAGTAGCCGAGGCCCAGCCTGAGGCTATTACCTCACCATTGGTTGAAACTCCGCCTCAGCAACCCGTTGTTGAGGCGGCGCCAGAAGTTGCCGCGAAGGATAGTTTATTCCATCCTTTCTTAGTTAGACATGAACAACCGTTAGCGAAACCGACGACCCCATTACCCACCTTGGATTTATTGACCGCTCCTCCGACAGAAGAAGAGCCGGTAGATATGTTTGCGTTAGAGCAGACCGGACAATTGGTTGAGGCAAGGCTGGCAGATTTTCGTATTAAAGCCGATGTGGTCGGAATTTCTCCTGGGCCAGTGATCACGCGTTTTGAGTTAGATCTTGCACCGGGGGTTAAAGCTGCACGTATTTCAAATCTGTCGCGCGACCTAGCCCGTTCCCTTTCTGCTATTGCCGTACGTGTTGTTGAGGTGATTCCTGGGAAACCTTATGTCGGGCTTGAATTGCCGAATCAACATCGGCAAACAGTATACTTACGAGAAGTCCTAGATTGTCCCGCATTCCGAGATGATCCTTCTCCTCTCACCGTCGTGCTAGGTAAAGATATATCCGGTGAGCCAGTGGTGGCTGACCTAGGTAAAATGCCACACTTATTAGTCGCGGGTACCACGGGCTCCGGTAAATCGGTTGGCGTTAATGCCATGATCTTGAGCATTTTATATAAAGCGACACCAGACCAAGTGCGCTTTATCATGATTGACCCGAAAATGCTGGAACTCTCCGTTTATGAGGGCATTCCCCATCTACTGACCGAAGTGGTCACCGATATGAAAGACGCGGCAAATGCTTTGCGTTGGAGCATAATGGAGATGGAGCGCCGCTATAAACTCATGTCAGCACTGGGGGTGAGAAACCTGGCTGGCTATAATGAGAAAATTGAGCAAGCGGAAGCCATGGGGCGTCCAATCCCCGATCCCTTCTGGAAGCCTGGCGATAGTATGGATACCCAGCCACCAGTGTTAGAAAAACTGCCTTATATTGTAGTGATGGTCGATGAATTTGCTGACCTGATGATGGCAGTAGGGAAAAAAGTTGAAGAGCTTATTGCACGTCTCGCGCAAAAAGCGCGTGCCGCGGGGATCCACTTAGTCCTAGCAACACAGCGCCCATCAGTGGATGTGATCACCGGGCTTATCAAGGCGAATATTCCTACTCGTATTGCGTTTACTGTGTCGAGTAAGATCGATTCACGCACTATCCTTGACCAAGCAGGGGCTGAGTCACTGCTGGGTATGGGTGATATGCTTTATATGCCGCCTAACTCGTCGATGCCAGTGCGAGTACACGGTGCCTTTGTACGCGACCAAGAGGTACATGCCGTCGTTCAAGATTGGAAAGCGCGTGGTCGTCCGCAATATATTGACAGTATCACCGCAGGTGATGACAGCGAAAGTGGCGCAGGAGGACTTGACGGAAGTGGTGAGGACCTTGATCCGCTGTTCGATCAGGCGGTGGCTTTTGTGGTTGAAAAGCGTCGTGCATCAATTTCCGGTGTACAGCGTCAATTCCGTATTGGCTATAACCGCGCAGCGCGCATTATAGAACAGATGGAAGCACAAGGAATCGTCTCTGAGCCCGGTAACAATGGTAACCGAGAGGTACTCTCACCACCGCCTCATGAGATGTAAGCCTTAGCCTGTCACCTAAACTAGGCCAGAGGTTACTCTGGCCTCTTGTCTATACCAATAATGTCCCCATATCCTATTTATACCTATTTTGCTGTTCGAAGGCGAAAGTAACGGCTACAGTTATTCCATCTCGAGCAAGAACTTATAAGGAATTACCAGTGATGAAAAAGACGATCGTTGCCACAGGGTTAATCGCGGGCTTACTTTCTACTGCTGTGTTTGCCGATGATGCACCGGCGTTACAATCACGCCTAAACAAAGTAAACAGCTTTCATGCCAGTTTCACTCAAACTGTTACTGATGGTTCGGGTGCAAATGTCCAGCAAGGGCAGGGGGAGTTATGGGTAAAACGCCCGAGTCTCTTTAACTGGCATATGACCGCCCCTGATGAGAGTACTATTATCTCCGACGGTAAAACACTGTGGTTCTACAATCCCTTCGTGGAGCAAGTCAGTGCAACCTGGTTGAAAAATGCGACCAGCAATACTCCTTTTATGCTCATTGCGCGTAACCAAAGCTCGGACTGGAAGAATTACAATGTGAAGCAGCAAGGTGACCACTTTGCGTTGACCCCTAAAAATGGCGGGGGTAACTTGAAACAATTCAGCATTGATGTCACCCCTGAAGGCACCATTAATCAGTTTAGTGCTATTGAGCAAGATGGCCAACGTAGTAACTACCAACTCAAAAGCCAAAAGAATGGCGCAATTGAGGCGGCTAAATTTCAATTTACCCCGCCCAAAGGCGTTACCGTCGATGACCAGCGTCAATAATGGATAAGGGTTTACCGTGAGTAATTTATCACTCGATTTTGCGCCAGCCGAATTTCGACCCCTTGCTGCCAGAATGCGCCCCACTAGGCTTGAGGAGTATGTGGGGCAGCAGCATCTCCTTGCCCGCGGTAAACCTTTAGCTAAGGCGATTGTCGCAGGTCACCTGCATTCTATGATTTTGTGGGGGCCACCAGGCACCGGAAAAACGACGCTCGCGGAAATCATGGCCTTCTATGCACAAGCGCAGGTTTCTCGTGTATCGGCAGTCACCTCTGGTATCAAAGAGATTCGTGAGGCGATTGAACAGGCGCGTATTAATCGACAAGCGGGCCAGCGTACCATCCTCTTCGTTGATGAAGTTCATCGTTTTAATAAAAGCCAGCAAGATGCGTTTTTACCGCATATTGAAGATGGCACCATCACATTTATTGGTGCGACGACGGAGAATCCCTCCTTTGAACTCAATTCTGCCTTGTTATCTCGAGCTCGCGTCTATTTACTTAAATCATTAACTGAGCAGGATGTACAGACCATCCTTGAACAAGCAATGGCGGATAGTGAACGAGGGCTGGGCGGACAAAATCTCATTCTGCCCCCCGATACACGCAAAATGATTGCCGAATTGGTCAATGGTGACGCACGACGAGCGTTAAATACCTTAGAGATGATGGCGGATATGGCCGAGGAGTCAGAGGGGCAACGGATGCTGACCCCGCAGCTGCTCACCGAAATCGCCGGTGAACGTAGTGCACGTTTCGATAATAAGGGTGATCGGTTTTACGATTTAATCTCGGCACTGCATAAATCCGTACGTGGTTCGGCCCCTGATGCCGCCTTGTATTGGTATGCGCGGATTATTACCGCCGGCGGCGACCCGTTATACGTGGCGCGCAGGTTACTTGCCATCGCCTCGGAAGATGTGGGTAATGCCGACCCTCGCGGAATGCAGGTCGCACTGGCCGCTTGGGATTGCTATACGCGCGTCGGCCCCGCAGAGGGAGAAAGGGCGATAGCTCAAGCCATCGTATATTTGGCCTGTGCGCCAAAAAGTAATGCGGTGTACACAGCCTTTAATCAAGCGATGCACGATGCACGACATTTGCCAGACTACGATGTTCCAGACCATTTGCGTAATGCCCCGACGGCATTGATGAAAGAGATGGGGCTAAAAAAAGAGTATCGGTACGCGCATGATGAACCCCATGCTTATGCCGCCGGAGAAAATTACTTCCCCCCTGAATTGGCGGAAAATCGTTATTACCAGCCAACTTCACGCGGGCTGGAAGCCAAAATTGCTGAAAAACTCGCCTGGCTTACCGCACAGGATCATAATAGTCAGACAAAACGCTACCGCAGCAATTAACATTCCGGTAATCTGACACTTATCATCGTCGTTAATCACGACAGGTTTTTTCACTTACTTAAACAGGATTAGCATGCTTGATCCCAATCTGCTGCGTAATGAGCCAGACGCAGTTGCAGAAAAACTGGCGCGCCGAGGATTCACTTTAGATGTAGACACTTTGCGCAGTTTAGAAGAACGCCGTAAAGTTCTACAAGTTGAAACGGAAACATTGCAAGCCGAACGCAATGCACGATCAAAGTCGATTGGTCAGGCGAAAGCGCGCGGAGAAGATATCGAGCCACTTCGTAATGAAGTGAACCTCCTGGGCGAGAAATTAGATCAAGCGAAAGCGGATCTGGATGCATTACTTAATGAAATTCGTCAATTGGCGTTAACTCTCCCTAATATCCCTGATGACGTCGTGCCTGATGGTAAAGACGACACCGAAAATCTAGAAATCCTTCGCTGGGGCACCCCAAAACACTATGAGTTCGACGTTAAAGACCATGTTGACTTAGGTGAAATGAGTGGCGGGTTAGACTTTGCCTCTGCAGTGAAAATCACGGGCTCACGCTTTGTCGTACTAAAAGGGCAGATGGCACGTCTGCATCGTGCTTTAGCTCAGTTCATGTTAGATCTGCATACTGAGCAACATGGGTATACTGAGGTATACGTACCTTACTTAGTGAATCACGACTCTCTTTTCGGTACTGGACAACTTCCGAAATTCGGTAATGACTTGTTCCATACTCGTCCGCTGGATGAAGAAGCGGGGAATAGTCAATATGCGCTTATCCCTACGGCGGAAGTGCCGGTAACAAACTTAGTGCGTGATGAGATTATTGATGAGGATGCTCTACCGCTGAAGTTCACCGCGCATACTCCATGTTTTCGTTCTGAGGCCGGTTCTTATGGGCGTGATACCCGTGGGCTAATTCGTATGCACCAATTCGATAAAGTCGAAATGGTACAAATCGTTGCGCCAGAAAAATCGATGGAAGCTTTAGAGACGTTAACCGGACATGCGGAGAAAGTTTTACAGCTGCTCGAACTCCCTTATCGTAAAGTCCTGCTCTGTACCGGTGATATTGGGTTTGGAGCCTGTAAGACCTATGACCTTGAAGTATGGTTACCGGCGCAAGGCACCTAT
>Ga0157364_1003105_pt1 | contig 15977 bp, 6 predicted proteins | sample AttsexASBM2_FD_111476 | JGI IMG/M metagenome (GOLD analysis project Ga0157364, IMG submission 111476) | Fungus gardens microbial communities from leaf cutter ant in Ribeirão Preto, State of São Paulo, Brazil - Atta sexdens ASBM2 | ecosystem: Host-associated > Fungi > Mycelium > Unclassified ...
GCGAATGCGGATTCCGCCGTGCCTTCCGTCCTGGACGAGTCACAATGGGCCAGCTGCGGTGGATCCTTTCGAATTAAATCCCATCCTAATAAAACGTCTTTGTATGCGTAATCTTCTCCGGGATGAAAGACGAGAGGCGTTTGAATAGATTAAACTAAATACGCTTCGGCGATCTGACAAAGAAATTCTGATTATAACGCATCCCTGACATTGAGTCAAAAAATTCTACCCTTAACTGAATTTGTCCTAATTTTCTATAAATTCTCCCTTGATTTTTATCGTAACGCTATATTTCTTGAAGACTGATAAAAAGAAGATTTATTATTAGAAACATTTATTATTAATTGCATTTTTAGATTGTGCGTATATATTATATTACGGAGATTAAATACAGCTACGTCTGGATTAAAAATTTGGATATTATGATAAATGAATCCACAATTTTTTCTGAAAAATAATATATAATGCCTTCGCAAAGAAAAGCGCAAACTGTACAATACAGCATAGTAACTCCTATTTGTATTCTTGCATAGAATTCTCCAGGTATTCATTTCTCGCTTGAAAATGTATTTTCACCTTATTACTATCTGCCAAGAAGTTTGTTAAAGCACGTTCGCGAGTGAGGAAATTTAATCGACGAAAAATTCCTTCGGGATAGCGGTGTAGTAGTTATTTTAACAAAAGATAATGCCGCAGACATTCTTTAAAACGGTTTCTGAAAAATTCTTTCTTCCTAACCGTTTATAACAAAAATCACTTACATTTTTGTTAATGAAAAATGATTTCAAATTGATTAACGAAAAATCTAATCCATCAAATAGATTAAAAATCTCTCTCTAAATAGCTCAATAGGTCTAAGACACTCTACTTCTTCCGTAGAAACTGCTTTATGTATTTCTTCGGAGGTGGCGGTCGCTTCCGCTTTGCCAGCTCGGCAAGCACCTTATTTTCTTATACTCGCCCACGTCGCCGTCCCTCTTCATTCCACGGAATGCACTTTCGGCAAATCCGCCTGGGCGACGACTTTTCTCGTTTGCGCTCGTTCCCGTTGTCGTCGCACCGGATGCGACCGCCGCCAGCTAGGAAGATAAGTCCTTGCTGGGAGTAAATCGTGTTTGCCCACCTCGTCTACGACGGTGCTCCGCGTCGAAGGGTGGCCGGTTTCCTTCTTCGTTTGAGCTTCTTCCCGATCCTCGTTGTGCCGCTGCTTTCTGCTTTTAGTCCTCCTTCTCGCAACGAGAAACGACAATGGCTGCGAGATATCGCATCGCGAATGATGCAACGGCGTTTGCCTTTTATCGTTTATGTTGCTATGTTGTCGTACTATCCACAAATACCACTGAGAAAACGCACCAGTTTATGGACGGTCGAAATGTTTCATAGGTGAATGTTCAATATCGATATATGAAAAAAAAAAAAATACATGTTCGATACATTTTAGTATTAGATGATCGTTCGCTTTATATAGTGAATAGCTGTATTAGTTTCTACATTACAGAATATCGATACTATAAGATAATACATAGATAGCTAGCAAGACTGACTAAAAGCATCCATAGCCGATACTTTTGAAGATCCCTATCTGGGTCATGTTAGAGTATCGGATATCTTTACCAAGAGCCTCATGATGAGATGGGGTTACCGTGATCATCTTTCATCGTTTTATTTTATCTGTGCGAAGCGTGTACGATAATCGTAGATGTTAGTTGCTTTATTTACAATGGTTGTTATGTCTGGCAGCATTTAAGCGTATCCAAACGGTTTGTCTTGGTAAACAGAAATTTATGCGTAACGAATGACACGATAATCCTTTAGACTTTTTATTTTTGTGTCTTCTTTCATCTGTTTACCTAATAGCTTACACTCGTTTGTCGTAATCGCGATTTCTTTTACTTCTTTGTAGGCAGGAGAAATCGGCGGAAGGGTATAAGCCGATCTTCCTTTAAATCCGGAAGTGCGAAAACACCGGTAGCGAAGAATGAAAGATTCAGGAAGCCTGCGAGTGCCGGATTAATTCAATATTTTGCAATGCTAACGTGTCGCCGGCCTTGTAAATCTTCAACGAAAACTACGACGGAAGACAGAGGAACTTCAGACATTTATTTTTGAGAGTAACATCCTGCACCCGAGAGAGAAAACATCGGGCAATGTCGTCGTAACATCCGGCGAAGAGCACATGTGCTGGATTCTCGGGCAGTACTGTCGCAGATCTATTGCAGATTGCGGCGGTACTCTTAAGATTAAGAAAGTTCAGGACATTTAAGAAAATAGTTTTATATTGGATTGTCCGGAAAGTTCGTGCCGATGTTGAACGAAAATTGAAACGCAGAAGATTTAAATTTTAGTATACATTTATTAAATTATATAGGTTAGTCGGCACGAACTTTCCGGACAATCCAATATATCACGATTCTATACACTCGACTACTTGTCATTCTTTATAAAGAGATACGAATGTAATTTGTAATAATAATAAATTGTATACGAGACTATTTATAACAGAAATAAAAAAAGGCTGAAATGGATTTTTATCGAATACATTTAGGAAGTAGCATATATTGAGAGAACAGTATTTGATATTTAGAACTATAATTACATGAAAATAATTTAGCTCCATTTTTATAGTTATTATAGTTATGTTGCTGCTATAATGTTAGTAGTAATCATTATATTTATAACTATAAAACATTTTATATGTAGCATCGAAAATGATTGTAAATTTTTTTCTCTCGGTGTAGTTCAAGACGATTTATTAAGAGTTCGCTCTTGTACTTTCGTATAACTTTTTGAAATTCTTGATATTTTTGAGCAGTTTTAATAATACCGACGTGAATTTATTGAATCTGTGAGGTATTATCTCCACATTCTTTATAAATTTTTCGAATTTATGTGCTATTAATTTAGTCAAGAGCTTCATTTAAAACAGTTGCGCAACTATCGTGTCACTGACATAAATGTCGCCGTGCCTTTGGTCCAATTTGCATCAACTATGCGACATAATTTAATTCGAGGAGCAATTTAAAAAGTTTCGCTCGGTTGCATAAAACGAAACGGGAAGAAGGCGATGTCCGTCGCCTGGTAAACACGACTGGAAACTAATGAACTCTTGTTAAAATTTCCTTTATATTGCCGACGTTACGCGTATGCCAAATCGAAAAGATTCCATGGAAATTATGAAGTTGTTTTGCCAAAACTCTCCACTGTTGAGTTTTTCATTCACGGAAAAACAGCGATCAGCCGAGAGCAGGAAGTGGCACGCGTCGGAGACGTCGTCCAGAAATTTACGAGGCGACTACTTCTTTAGAACACACCCCGGGGGTAAATTATTTCCCCCGGAGGCTTCTCGATGTTGCGTCGGTATATATATCCTATAAAATTATTTATCGTTTTTTGCATCTCGGCTTTGAAGAAATAACTTATGATAACTGCCATGAACGATCTGTGATTGCACACTTGTGCTAGATTCGCGTACGCTGTTATCCAATCCTGTCATTTAATCCGCTTAATTAAATTATTCTTCTTAATGAAAACGTACCTAGGCCCTTGTACGTCGTTACAATTTGGACCGCTCGGCACTTTGCGTTTGTAATATCTACCCTGCACGCGAATTTCCGCGAATTACATCTGCATTTTAACGTGAAATTTGCTCGGTGAATTTCTAGCCTCGCCCACGGATAATGAAGCGCCACGAGTTAGGTATTATCATAATAACTTTATAAAATGTTTTTTAATACGCTGAAAATGATCAAGAGCATGCGCGGTCATAAGTATATAAAATCAAGAAGAAAATCTAAAGAGAGAACGCTTTTTGCTCTTTACATTATTCGTCGGGAAACTGAGCAACATTTTACTTGATTAAACGATACTGAAGAATCTGTTTCGACGTTGATACGCCTTGCTTTAATAAGTTGAACTTAAGATAAAATTACAGCTGGTTAATTAAACTAGCTGGGTGGTAGTCTCATTTTCATACGGCTAATTTCCTTTAGTAGCGATATTGCAATTTACTACCGGAAGCAATTTACTGCCTTTCTTTAAAACTTTAGAAAGATGCAGTCTTTGATTAAGATTTGATAAGTCATTAAAATGATAATTATTTTACTTTAATATTAACTGTACTATATTTTATGCTTGTATTACATAAATAACATAGGAAATTATATTATTAATTGTATTTTTATTTATATTAATGTCAATAAGAAAAATGAAAGCAGGAAAAGAAAATTATTTTGTACAATCTTGATAAGAGCGATTAATTGTGAAAAATCAATAAATTTAAAATACACAGAAAGAACTACTTTGCTCAAGAATCTAGATACAGACCTGAAAATAACTTTGTTGAATCAAAATAATTATGTGAAACGTTTAAACGTTTGTGACAAAAAGTTTGAACATTTTAGCAACTAGTTTAAATCCTACATAATTATTTTTATAGTTTAAATAAAATTATTTTTTAATTTCTAGCTAAATTTTTAGATTTCAGCAAAATTCTTCTTTCCATGTAATATTAACGTTAATATTAGGTGTGGGAAAAAATTCGTGGCGTTTTTTTAATGCCATCTAACGGGAAAAACGTCACGAATTTTTTAATATAATTAACGTTAATTCCGACTAAGAAGTTCATTCAATTTTAGAGCAGTGGATGTTAACGAAGCTAGTGAGAACGTAGACAGTGAAACAAGTAACTATAGAAACTCTCGGCTATCTCATCTCAGATCAATAGCGTCTTATTCAATATACATATCTAATATCAAGACATCGCGTCAATTTTATCTGCCCATTCCATATTAATTAAACTTAATTCAATCTTCGTCGCCCAGGCGAGACAGGAAAGTTCTGTATCGGACAGGCGGGATGAACTTTTAAGGACACGAAGTTCGAAATATAATTAACGAAACTGCCGGTGGTGTACAAATTTCGAAGTCCGTGATATCATCCCCGGCACGTACGCGCCTTTCATCGTTTCGCGATTGGGGATCGCACAGTGTGCGAGGATCAATACTTCTGAATTTCGCTTTCGGATTCTTCGCGTGACGCGTGGGTGCACGGTGCACCCACTTGGACGGCGAATTCTCGATTGTTAGCCAAGAACAAAAGGCATCGTAGGGTAGTTCGTTATGACAGTTCGTTACCCTCGTAAATTGGCTAACTCATCGTTAATGGGCGGTTACTAATTATCGAATCGATTATGTTGCTAAATTATACTCGGCATTCATTAGTTAACTCAAATTTTCTGCATTCGCGCTACGGCCGTGAGGAACGTCGACGCTATCCGTTAACGCGAAAATAAAGTCGACTATAAGCGTGCGGTCTGATAACAACGTTTACCTAATTATAAAACTATTACATTGGGCGGATTACTCGCGGCCCTTAACTTAACTCGCTCGAACACGTCGGTTCGTCGTGTCGTTGCACTATGCTGAAGTCATTTATCTTCATTGTTGCGCGAAACCAGTAAATTACGCATTAATAGTATAAGTGCTAAACTAGCGCTAACTACATCAGTAACTACCTACGAAATCAGAGACTTGATGTATATGAATTGAAATATGTATTAATATTTATGTATAAATATACATAATTTTTCAACATATTTCTATAGTGTTGGAATTCTCAAAAATAAAAATAAACAATAGTTGGAATTCTTATTTGAATATTTGTACTATGATGATAATAATTTTTATCGCAATGTATAAAATTAGCCAAATTTAAAAGCAAAAAGACGAGACGAAATATATTCTTAGGTATCAAAGAAGCAGAGATGTCTCAATTCTTTGAGTTAAATAAGATTTTATTATTTATAATTTCTATGTATAAAAAATCAAAATGTATAAATGAATCCATTTCTGTGGTCAATTTCAAAATAATCGTTTTATACATTTTCTTAAATTAAATTGTTTATCTCCATTGTTTTAATTAAATTAATAACGTATTGAGTAAGAGCTGTCACGAGAGACTTGACGAGTTATATAAAAGTAATTAAAAATAACTCAAATTGATATAATTGAATACTACAATATATATAGTACACTCAAATGGCATGAGTAAAACTGCAGTCTGCATATTACCAGTAATGCATATTATTGATTATCATTACTATTATATTATTGTTATTTTTATTTATAAGGTTTTTTTTATTTTCACATAGTTTTAATTATATCAAGAACTTTATAGATTTGTCTAAGCAGCATTATTATTATATATGTCTCTTGAGTTGCTGTTCTCCAATATATTTATATTTATGTATAATATCTCTCGTACTTCAATAAAGTTATTTTTATTATCATATTAGTGAAGAATTTGCCAAAAAATTGCAATTATAATATTTTACTAATAAATGCGATGTACAAAATATTTTATAGATTAGCGATATCAAGACTATTTTACATTCGGATAACGGCAATCTGCCGTTTTGGCTAACGCGTTGATATATATACGCGATTAGAATCGGTTCTGAATGTTAAACACAAATAGGTGATATCCAAACTATCGTTGATATTGATCCGCATAAATCTCTATAGTGGCTTTTCCGGTGTTGTGTCTACGTTTGCATGCACAATCTAAAACTGTTTACTATACTCTGAATATCGTTTGCTATTTTTTAATAGCAATATTATACACTGGTTGAACACAAACCTACTTTTTTTTTCTTTTCGTGCTATTTCCTTTCATTCGACGAAATTTCATATAGATTCATATGTTGTATTATGTAGTGATTTGGAACTATTTGACAAATGTTCATTGCAATGGAATAGTTATACCGCTCCAGTCGAAACAGCATTCAATATTTATTGTGCTTACTAATATCTCAAATATTTATCATTTACCATCAGACTTTATTATAGACGATTTGACAGAAAATTATTTATAGACGATTTAATATATATAGTCATTTTAGTTCGTATGACTATTAACGATTAAAGGAAATAAACGACGGATTTATTCGAGAATAAAAAATTTTATCGTTAATCTCGATGTTGCAAATAATAAACAGCGTAACTTTACATATGCCATTGAATATTTATTTCATTGCAGCTTTACGATACACAATATGCTTTCCATTCCCCAAAAAATTCTGCTAAAAAATCGAACATACAGCTTGCTATTGAACAGGCGGTACATACTTCTTCCTTTTTTATTTCTTTTTTTGTTAAATTTTTTTATCGGAATACATCTCCAATAAATCTGATATTCGCGCCATCTCTTTACGATGTGCGACAGGATATGAGAGAAATCCATCGATACGATCGACGAGAGAAGCCTCGGCAGTTTATTTCCGCAATAAAATTATTTTATCGCGCACAGGACAGAAGTATGGCTTGTCGATTTTTTTTTGCAATTGGGACACTAGAAATATATATATCAAAATTCAAATAAGGCCGAAATTCGATGGAAGACAGCTTCAATGGTGTCGGGATATAACGTCTAAAAAATGCAATAAATCTCGCAAATGTCTCGATATATAGAAGAGAATGTGTATCATACGTGTAATTGCTTTATTATTCGCGCAGCATTTTTTGGATACTACATAAATGGAATTTCGATATAAAGTGTCTCAGTTTTATCGTTTAACAATACCAGCGGTCTCCCCACCGGGACACTCTATTTATCGATATTCCATTTTACTTCTATTTACTACAAGCTCGCACTTTAAACATCCGATCCATCGGATTGAAATTGTCAAAACACACGTTGACGGTTGTATCTTACACGAGTGGCATTCACGTCTAAATATTTGCAGTGAAATATTTGCGTTGGCGGGAAAAGAGAGAGAGAAAGATCCCGGAAGTATTAGCTAGTGGTAAGGTGGAAGAAAGAAAGAAAGAATGGAGAGAATTTATTCCATTTTAAAGAACACGTTAACAAAACTTTTTATTCCCGCTTAACTTATATATGTATAAACCCCGTAAGAATAATGCGCACTGAAGCGGAGTTTACAAAAGTCTACATTCCTCTATGTTCAATTCTTAAGCACAGAGACCCCCGAAGGCGATTAGCGGAATATATATCGCTACAGTTTTAATGGCATCCAGAAACGGTAAATGTAGAGCGTACTACGATATATTCATAAAAATTATAGCACTTTCGAAAAAGTACTTGCCACAAAACTTATATTTGTAGCACCTGTATCTTATTACAAGTGAATCGTTTCACATTAAAAACTTATGATTTCTCTCTTTTATTGAAAATTCCACTCATAAAAACATTAAAAATGTTCGAGTAAAATGTTATAAAATATTTTTTTCAATACGTCCGTTATAAATTGATATATTTCAATTTTGATGAAAACGACAAAAACGTTTTACTACAAAAATATTCTACTTTTTCAATAATAAAAATTTTTTCTTAATTTTCAAACAATGTCAAATTTTATAGACTATTAAATATGAAATATTGCCGATATATTTTCAGGTACAAAGTGGAGGTGGCCGGTAAATCTTTACCGGTGTTGACGAACCTCGACAAAGGTCGATACGGGGTGCTGATTTTCGAGAATCTAAACAAGTACCTGCAGATGGACAAATGGAATCGTGAGCTACTCGACAAATATTGCAGGGAATATTCAGTTGGCATCGTGGGTTTTGCTCCTCCAGGAGAAGAGAGTCTCGTTGGTGCTCAGCTAAAGGGCTTTCCACTTTTTATACATACTAATCTTAGATTGAAGGTCAGTCTCCCAACATTAGATGTTTGAATTCTATTCTCAGACAATACATCAACATTTTTTCGCACAAGAATAAATTGTTGCAATTTTATTTCTTAATTACATTATCAAGAACAAAATATAATAATTGAAACATAAAGATATTGTTAATATCGTTATAAAAGATACTTTATGATTAATAATATCAGGAATTATTACATTATTACAAGAAAATCATAGAAAATTTGTGAGATAATTTTTATGCAATCAAATTTGAATCGCAGAAAATGATATCAAAATGAGGAAAAAACCTTCCTAAAGAAGCAAAAAAAATCGTGATCTATGCAATAGTACTGGCTGTGATAATAAAATAATCAATAATGTTATATATTTTGAAAATATTGCGTATTTATGTTAATTTGTAGCATATATTTATTCTTGAATCATTTTAATGGTTAATTATTGGATACCCAATTTCGTGATATCAACTATCCGTAGCATCTTATTGCCATAATATTCGTAATAGGAAATAAGTTACAATCTTCTTAAAACTTTAGAGCATCGACCGTACCTCGAACGCGTGGCATATCTCGCGAATAACGATCATGTTATTCAGAAAAAGGAACAAAATTGTTCATAGTATTCGTATTCATCGAGCAGAAAATATGTTACTCTCTTTAATAACTACAAAGCGATTTTAACATTTTACCACAAAACAATTTTCTCGACATATTTAAATGAACATTTAAATAAATAAATTTAAACTAATTTTATTTCTGGTATATAAATTACATAAAATCAGAATTATTTCGAGCGCACGGAGTGCAATCTAAACTTGGAATATTTGAAATAATTTTCTGGATTTTCAATTTAACTTTTTTTTACAGCCTATTAATATATTCTATAAATTTTTTAATAATTTTTGACATAATTATTATTACATTTCGCAATCTCGCATATTTTATGAGAAATATTATTGCTCGTAGCATTCTGAATATAAAATCGTGCGGACTGAACAATTCTCTTCTAACAAAGCGCCAAAGCGCGTGTGATGCCTCTGAAAATTTGATTTTCCCAAAAGTGAGCAAATCTGGCACGACGAGCGAGAGTGGAACTTTTGTGCGAGCTATATAGAATCAGGTCGCTCTTTCTTCCTCCAGGATGCTCAGCTGAATGCGGCGTCTCCCATTCTTCGATTAACCAGATCAGGAGAAACGGCCTGGGGACCACTTCCTGGCGGCGACTGGACTATTTTTCAAGCCAATCACAGCACCTACGAGCCACTCGCTTGGGCATATCGAGACAGCCTCGACTATCCAGCCAACAAAAGTCCCCTAGCTACCGTCATCCAGGTGAGTAGTGCACTTTATTTACTGGACATTCCGGTCACGTATCTCTTCCCGGACAACTCGGACGACTGCGGAATTAATGCACCGACTCGCGCGCCCATGCCTATTACAGTTCGGCGACAGGGACCGTTTAAATCATTTTCTCTTCTCTCTTGCGTATTGGACCTGACGCGCTGCTACGTTAGAAATACTCCGTTGGTGTAATAGATGCTCTTTGACTAAGTGTATAATAAGAATGAGTGAGTGCTTTCACGATGTACATCGAGGAAATTATAGAATCATAACGTGTCGTATCAAGCCAAAGTTATATATCTTTGAACGCTAGCTTTGAATCCTCCAGGTCCTCATATTCCCCATTATACGTATACAAAGCTACAAGCGTGTCCCTTCTGGGAATCTCTTATTAACTCGCGCAGCTTCGTGCGCGCTTGGTTTATCTTCTTGGCTACAAAGATAATATTGAAAAACGAAAACGCATGTGATATTTCCATGGAATGATCGTCGTTCTGAAAGGGTGCACGGAACCAGAACTCCGTAGAGATGGTAGGAAAGGTATGACAGCAGGAAGGAGAAATACATGAATACTCTTTGTGTGTGTAATTGTATTCAACATTTATACTCGTACGGGCACATTTGGGGAAAACAAAATCCCTTCTTGTTCATTAGAAACTCGCGAATCTCACGAGAGCTCATTTTATTACCGCAGGTATCGCGAGAGTGTACTGATCTGAGTGTTCTTGATCCTCATGGAATGAGATATAAGAAGCGCGATAATTTGTAATAATCCTGGCCTGCCACTGATAACAAGCTCAGAATAATCGCCGTAATAGAATTACAACGCGATACTAAATTGTATTATGCGCGCACTTATATTTCTTACACGAGTCGAAAGAGCTCGGTTCGAACGTTTTCAAAAGGTGCTTCCCCCTCCCCCTCTTCTCTCTCTCTCTCTCTCTCTCTCGAAATCTCGAAATCTCTTGAAATCTCAACGCTAAAAAAAGGTCTGCCAGAAACGCGGAATTTCCCCAATGCGCCACTTCGCTTTGTGGTTGCGTGTAACGAAGGGAAGAAAAGAAGAAAGGCGTCCGGGCGGGAAACAAGAAGCTGAGTGGCTGTGTTCCGCTGTTCGTGAGGGATAGAACAAAAGGAAGGTCTTGGAACAATACGCACAGTGTGATTTCATCCTGCGCTCGGTGTGAGTGTTTCTCTTGCCGAGAAGAAGAATCTTCTACGGGCTTTCTTTCGAATATCGCACAATAAGAGGCCTCCTCTTATGTTAAGAGTCGATGTGATAAGAACTTGTGTATTTCTAGCAGAAAATAATTGTCAAGTGCCATGCCAAAAGTAGCTTCATTTTTCATTGTTCTTATAAGAGAACTGTCAGAACTGTTCCTCATCGATTTCGGTGGGCTTTGGATATGTTGCAGAGCATTAAAAGATATTAGAATATTTTTTATCTGCTTATCTTTAAAATATTCATTCTTAAAAATATGTGTGTGGATTTAATATCATTCATAGTGTTATATAATTCTCACTATGTTTATATGTATGAGAGTTGTTTTTTCTTTGTTTCGCGAGCTCACTTGTTTTTCTCGCTCGCAGGAGGTCTGCACTCAAGCAGTACTTTCTCACTTTATATAAATACCAACATGGTGAAAATTATTTTAACACCGAATGGTGTTAAATGCGTACCATTTACACTTGTATTTTTTAAAGTGCGCAATTCAGTAAGAAGAAATTTTTTTAGATATCTTCTTTTCTTTTTCTTTACGATTTGTTCTTCTGATTGATAATATAAATCTTTTTTTAACAAAAAAAAAGAATATATGTTAATGATACTTAAATTTGCTTCGCATCGCATCTTTTATATTAAATTTATACATCACCGATTTTATTTTTACACTGAGGAAGACCTAATTGAAAGGGTTGAAATGTTTGTCACAATTTTTCTCAAGAATAAAGTATACGATTTCACACGCCTAACCTGTATTGGCTCGCATTGGCTGATTTACATCTATCCTTGGAAACAAAAGATAGAATCAAAAATACAAAAAATGTAACAGAATTTTAGTCTTTATTTTATTTATATTATTATTTGTAAATATTATTTCATTCAAAATTTTTTTGTTATCTATTTCTTTTTTCTTCATAAATATGGGAATTTATATGATTTCATCAAGAAAATGCATGATCTCTTTTTGTTGTCTTATATTAATAGAAATCGGGAATGTGTATGTAACTTTCTCATTCACTTCCCTACATTTTTCCCTTCTGCCGTTTCTCTCGTCGTGGCGATTCTTCCTGCTCTGCCAGGGACGGCGCCGGAAAACGAAAACAAATGTGGAATTTCCGCGATACGGCTGGTGGTCACGTACACGGAAAAGAGAGGAAGGGAAAAAGAGGAAAAGAAAAAGGAAGAGAGAGAGAGAGAGAGACAGAAAGAGAGAGAAAAGAGAGGAAACGTAGAAAGGATCTGCAGTTGGTAGAGGTAAACTGAAACAATTCGTAAAGCCGTCCTGGCCGGCGTTTACATTCGTGCAGGAATTCGCAACTGCAAGATTCCGGACGTAACGGACTTGGATAAGAGAGACAAAGAAAGAATGGACAAACAGTGGTACGAAAAACGCGAGGATGCGCAAATGCCTGAAGGAGGCGCCGATATGAGGTGTAGATGATATGAAGGAAACGCCGTTCATCGGACAAATATACGCGACGAGATATTCGTCTGATGTAACGAAGAGCGTGAATACACACTGATACACATGCTATATTGTTTTGCACGTTCCATTCCGGCGCGCGACGTTTTTCCATCCACCCGGATGCATATCTCACACTGAACCGTTTTGTCTCTGTACCAGCGAGAGCTTATGAGATATGTGAGGGGCTTTTTGTTTAACTTTTCCTGTCCCTGATACCAATTGACAGTGCAGCTAGTTTATTTGTATGTCGATACGACTGACTTAAAAATAAATGAAAAAGTATATCTCTTTTTTTATATTTACACGTTAGATCTGTTTTTTATTCCTGCTCTGAATTAGAACTTTCTTTTTTACTTTCGCCAAACATGTATATCAAACATGTATATCTATTTCACTTTAAATTTCAAACTCGTACAATAGTTCAGTTACAGAAAACAGATCTATTCAGATCTTGAATTTTTATTTTACATTTAGATGATTTCTCTCATCCTCTCTCTTTCTCTTTTTTCTCTCTTTTTAATAAGATCCATATTTAATGTTTGATTTCTATACATTTTTAAATAAATTAATTTGTTTATATTTATAAAAAGTATTCTTGATTTTTATTCTTAAATTCAATTCCCCATGTGCAGTCAAACAGACGCGCCATAAACCGCACACGGAGCTTCACGCCGCGCCACCAGAGGGCGACGAGCTCGAGCACGAACTCACGATCAAGATCGCGAAGCGACTATATAAAGAGACGCAGATGACACGATGTTGCCCGATAAGAGACCAAACAATTTCCCTAAAAACTTATAAAACGTCAATCGACTTAGAAAGAATAACACCCGACCAATCAATTCTGTATTCGAGAGGATGGACAGGAAAGACATACGTTCACAAGATTTCTAAATATCAGTTATATTATAGTGGTTGCGTTCAGCAGAAAAATGAGCTGTGCAATTGATTTAAAAATTAAAACGGAAATAAGCAAAATAATGTAACAATGCAATATAACCGATATTTGAAAATCTTTTAAAAGAATAGTATTGTCCACTAATATAATAAAAGAAACGTATATGAACCTTTTGACACCGAATTTTTATTTGTGTATAATAAAATAATTTTTTAATAATAATAAATAATATAAACACTGCACTTTTTAGTTTGCCATTTTTACTTTTCGCGACGTGTGTCTTCAAAAATCTTTAACCTATCGATTTTACAAATCATTTTTAAAAATTCTAACATTACTAAATCGTTAATTAATATCGCACTTCCTACTAATTTTGCTACAAATATTTTCCTCTCAAGACACTAGCATTGGTATACGTGAAATCCGAATTCGATTCTCGACCTAACAATAAGTAATATTTTTCGCAATAAATTCTTTACAGGGTTTAATTTAATTTCGAGGAATTATTAGCATCTCAGATTAATTCAATTACAAGTTCAAAAGTAATTGGCGTGCAATCATAGTTCTGAAATAATTATATTTAAAATACATATTGATAAAAACACAAATTATTTTCTATATAATTTTTATTTTTACAGTAGAAAATGTGTTTTTAAAGCAGAGAATTTGTATTTTAAAGAAAATAATTTGTGTTTTTAAAGTAAACAAATATATACCTAACCAAAACAAATTCTCTGCTATAAAAATAAAAATTATATAGAAAATAATTTGTATTCTTGAAGCAGAAAATGTGTTTTACAGCTGAGAATTTGTGTAATTGAAGCAGAAAATATTTATTCTAGCCTCATTTATATGTTTCCTCTATGCCATCGATGTGACGGATTTCCTAATCTGAATAGTCATCAATTTTAACGATCAATATCTTGGTTCACGGGGCAGAGCGACACTTCTTTTGTTAGATTCGTTCATTTCGTATAAAAACGCATCTAAAATGAGTTTAATTTTATCAACATCGGAGGTAAGGAGGCTCATCACAATTATTATTTATTATTTATTATTATCGAGACATTTAAACTGACTTTACCAATTCTGTTGTTTTGAATCGAGACACTATCGTACAGATCGCAATGCTTTCTGTTCATATATTATTTTTATTTATTTAATTACGCGAAAATATCGATTAAAAGTATTTTATCAATATTTGAGGTAACCGGAGATATTATATATAGCTTTAGCCATAATTGCACTTATTCAACTCCTCCGCGATCGCCATAACCGTAAACTTCACTTACAATCTCTGCAGAATGTAGAATGTGTAAAATGTGCAGAACCATCGTAGCGCTCGCAACGCTCGCTGACTACTATATATGTGATGCATTGCTAGCACCACATTTGCCTCTTGCGTCAAAAATTCCAAGTACTTATTTATATAGTTTAGCTATCGCATCTCAAAAATCAATGAAATTAGGCTTATTCAATGCGTTTTGAAAGAAAAGAATCTGGCAAAAAAAGAATTGCTCTGCCCCGCGAACCGAAATATTAAGCATTAAAGTTGACGATTATTGAGGATTATTAGGAAATCTGTCATATAGACAAAATAGAGATATATAATTGTACTGCTCTACATAATCCACATGAGTTTCGACTTTCCATGTCAAGCGACTCTCACTCCCGACTCTCACCCCCCCCCTCCCCTCTGCAAAGGGGCACACAACTATAATTGTAGTTGTGAAGTTAGAAAATCTGTCATGTAGACAGTGGGGTGTATAGACTAGTGCTTATTGGTTCGGGGTATACCATGGCTCTCATTTCGCGTGGAAGGTAAATCTATGTCATTTCGCGTTAAAAAACTTAACCTAACTCATTTTTTGGTGCGAGATGGCCCTCATTTCTCGTGGAAGGTTATAAACTTATGTAGAACTTTGCTTCTTGAATGTACAACTTTCTACGCGAAAGTAAAAAATGGGTTAGGGTTAGGCTTTTTTAACGCGAAACGACATGGATTTACAACTTTCACGCAAAATGAGGGCCACCTTATACTAAAAAATGGTTTTGATTCGGAAAAACAACTTTGAATCGCAATATTTCGCGATTTCAGTGCAGATTTCCTAACTTCAATAGTCGTCAATTTTAATGCTTTATATAAGCTCTTTCAATAGGGACGCTCGAAATTTGTTAGATCATAGCCATGTTGTTAAAGTGACATCTGTCAAATTTGTTGTGAATTGTTTAGTAGTGTATGGCAAATCACCATAGAAGATCATAGTGTTGAGCAACGTGTGCAAATCATAAAATTTTATTATCAAAATCAGTGCTCCGTTCGAGAAATGTTACGCGCATTATGTGATTTTTATCCTCGCCACAACCGTTCTGCCGAGTCGACTATTTGA
>Ga0157364_1003106_pt1 | contig 15977 bp, 7 predicted proteins | sample AttsexASBM2_FD_111476 | JGI IMG/M metagenome (GOLD analysis project Ga0157364, IMG submission 111476) | Fungus gardens microbial communities from leaf cutter ant in Ribeirão Preto, State of São Paulo, Brazil - Atta sexdens ASBM2 | ecosystem: Host-associated > Fungi > Mycelium > Unclassified ...
AAATGTCTCACTTAAATGTGCGTTTAATAACTAAAACAGATAATTAATAAGAACACAATGAAAGGTGTTTGTAAAAGAAAACATAATACAATTCTAGTGGTACTGAGAAACATCAAAACGAAGACAATTTGACAAAGAAAACTCGCATATTATTTTGTTTTCAGATGTTATGGAAGGTGAAATAACGTACCAATAAATTTTTCGGCAACATGCATGCGTTTTCACAAGCGTAATCACTTATTGTTATAGTGTATTACTGATATTTCTTTTTAATTATCTGTATCGCATTCAAGCATTTAAAATTGATGAAAAATTTAAGGAAATTTATCGTAAAACTTCATAAAATTTCGCTTCATATACTAAAGAATTGATGAGAATTGACAATAAAATAAGTAACATAAAATAATTAGATTAATTTATAATTTTTTTAATTCCGACACAATGTGTAACATATATATAATACCAAATAAAATAAAATCTAAATATATGTAAGAACATGTATTACGTCAAATGATTATATTAAATTAATGATAAAAATCAAGCTATCTTTAACTTTTTATATATCATAAATTAATTAACAATTATAATCGATAAATTGTCTGAATACTGAAATTTATATCAAATTTATATAAACGTCATGTTTAGTTTTCAGTCATAATGTCGTATGTTTTTTTGAATTGTTAAATTCGAAATATATATAACATACATAGTTTCTTAGTTTTATATGCAGTGTACTTAATATAAATTTCCATAAATAACACTTCATTAAAAGAAAAAACAAAAACCAAAAATGTAACATATTAGACATCATTAATTATCAAACATGTTTTACTTGATAATTATGATTTGTAAATCTATGAAATTAAAAATTTTTTTGAATTTTTCAATGCTTTAGTACAATCAAATATATTGAGAACAAATTTTACAAGTGTCTGCTAAAAATTTTGACGGCAGAAGTATTACAGATCACACATATATATGTAATAATGTTGACAATATATACTGACAGAAATATAGCAAATTTCATCAATAAAAAATGATAGTAAAAATGAAATTAATAATAAAAATCAAGCTAATTTTAACAAACTTTCATATAGATTAATGACAGAAATAAAACAGACTCTACGTTTTTGTTCGCTAATTTTCTGTCTCGTTATGTCAGTAGGCTCTCTCTCAACATGAGCTTAATGCAGACACAATTAATGTAAATTTGCTAATAATTTTCGTTTACTAGTTTATTTACTGTAATAAGTTTTTTACGTTGTAAATCATATGCTTAACTCGGTATACGTAAATTAAAAATATAATTAAATTCTCCAAATATAATATTAAACGTTTTATCATATGTATCGTTATTCATAATTTTTACTATGACAAATCGCTTCGATGCTAAAATATAAAATTTTTAGAAAATTAAATAATATGCTGAAAATATATGCTTAAATACAAAATATATTACACTTGTTATGCTATAATACAGATATTATAAAATTTATGATACTCTACTCGCATTAATATATGACATGAGTAACATTAGCATTACATTGCGAGGTAACAGCTTCTTCAAGTGTACAATCCAGTTTTCGGTAGCTTGCCGTACTTGGTCGTCGTCTACCACGATTACTTCTTGATCTTCGACCCTCTAATACAATAGCAAATATCTGAAAAAAAAAACTTTCTATATAAAAAAACCATAAATGTCAAATAAAAAGATATAAATTGACCTTAAAGAATTAAACCTTAAAGAATTAAAGACCTAAAAAATTAAACTGACCTTTTGTTTATTATGATAACCTATGTACCCAGCAAGACAAGCCAAAGTAATCACAGTAAAATAAGTAAAAAAATGAGAATCATCTTCTGTTCCCATAGTAGAGTATTCCGTTAATCTACCATTATTCTTCTGTTCAATGATTTCTTGCACATTTTCATTTTGATTTCCTTTCAGAAAACATAAATATATATGTAAGCATATAATTACATAATAGAATTAATTATATATAATACAAAAAACATTTCTCACCTGTATCTGGATGTTGAATTGTGTCATCTACATCTGAAAATTACGCATACATAACATTCATTTATTTATTTATATATATGTATTTATATATATGTTATTATATTATTTATATATATATATATATATATATATACATAAAAAAATAAATATATAGATAATAAATATATATGCATTGTTTATAAATTTATAAATACTTTAAAATGTGTTATATGTATTAACTCGGGAAAAAATTTTATGTATAATAATATAAAATTATGTAATTATAAATAATTATATATAATTTTATATAACTATAAAACATTTTTCCCTGGGAACACATATAATGTATATAATTTAACATGCATATAATATTTTTATAATACTATATACACCTCTATATGTTATTTTTCTCTATATACACACATAGAAATATTTTATGCAATATGAACACAATTTATATTCTTAATTTTTTATACGAAAAGGTAATATAGAATATAAAATTTTGAATAAAAATGCAAAAATCCAATTTATTTTTATTATATTTATTCAAACATTTGCATATATTTTAAAGAATAAATTAGATGGACAAATACACATTTATAAACATTGACAATACATTATAAGAATATGTATTAAAAATATTAATACCATCTATATCATTTTCCATATTTTCTTCTGGATTTGGAGCATCATAATGATCTTGCGTATTTTCGGATAGTGTACTAGGTTTTAATTCATCAACATTTTGCTCCTTATTAGATTTCTGTGCATTTTCTTCTACATTTTTATTTATATTATTTATAGCTTTATTTACTGATGGAGCTTGTGAATTGCTATTTGGAGAAATATTTTTTATAGGTTTTGGAACTTCAGCATTGGTATCAAGTTCAGTATCAATATTATACTCTTTATTTTCTTTAAATATTGCAGGTGCTGATTTATGAGCTTGTATTTCTGTATTATTTATTTTTTTCTGGTTATTATTTTGGGTATTCTCTTTTTCAGTAGCAAATTTTGTTTTTTCTTCGTTGGATTTTATATATGTAAACGGTACGTCATCAGGTATGTTTGCGTTACCCTTTTTACTATTAGAATCTTCAATTTGCTTCCTGTCTTGTTCTTTAATTTCTTTTGTTTCTGTTTTTTTAGATTCAACTGATGTTGTTTTAATATTATCCATTACTTCGTCCTTGGACTGACTTACATGCGGTTTATCAGATGTCACAAGATCATGTTTTGTTTCTACTTCTTTTACATTTTTTATCATATTATCATCAATGCTTTTAATCAAAGCTAATACTGCGCACAGTGGTTGAAACTTATCATGAAAATCAAAACATATTTTGCCACATATATGAGGTACCTTAAGACTTTCGACCAATGATTTCCAAAGTGACTCTATTTTATTATATAGTAGTGTAAATCCTTGTAGACTGTTGCAAACATCTTCTTGTTTCTTTTTATTAAGATATTTCTCCACGTGCGAATCAAATGTTGCTGTATTATTGAAAGGAAAGGGATGTGATTGATTAGAATATTGACAAATCTTATATGCTGTATCGTAAACTCCTAAACACAGAAAATTATTTAAAGTTGATGAATTAAAGTATTTCCAAGGAGCAGTGGGATATTCAATGGATCCACAAGATTTTGTATACTTTGAATCATATAAAAAGTTAGATGTCGAGCATATTTTCGAGTCATTTTTCATAACGTCTATGATACTCATTGTCAGTGCCACTGGTGCGCTTTTCACTCCCGTAAAAGAAAGAAATAGGACAAGGCAGTTTAGCATTAAGATGACACGAAATAAATTGGTGTAACGGTTTTCCATTATTTTCTTTTTTTGTTCAGAAATGATTTTTCAGCCTCTATCGTACGGACTAGTAAATACACTGTCGCTCTATCGGTTAATGAACATAATTTTGTTTACTTTAATCCTTCTGAAAACCGATCATTTTTTTTAAAAGTCTTGAATATTCTCACTTGCACAATTAGTTTTAAAAATGCAATACCTTGCATAAGTTACGTTCATCTACCATAACCTCTCCAATTCAATTTTCCTACATTTACTGGACAGTAGAACATTTAATATTTAGTGTTCATGTATGCCGTGTTCAATTCTATCGTCGGCACACGACAATTGCGCCATCTAAAATATTTCAACTATTTTAACATACCATTTCAACAAACATAAAGTTACCAACAGTGAATAAATTCTGAACTATTATAACAATAATGCAACAATTAATGTATTATTATTTTCACTCAGTAAAATGCCATTAATGAATTAATTTAAATTTAATATTGTATTTAATTATGTTATTTTACACAATTATTTCATCATTTGTAATGTATAATTATCTTATAAATTGTATAAAATTATAAAAGATAAAAAAATTTTACTAATACAATTTTAGTTGTTCTTGGTTAACTTAAATTGTGTAATATTTATTAATAATTTGCAGTAACACATTAAAATTGTTAAATATATGAATGCTCAAGCTTTAACACCAATAATCGATCGCTCTTCAAATATCTCTGAATTCTTTCGTTCATTTGTTATCAATGTAGTAAATTTATTCTCGATTGCTGATATTTTAACAATTTTTCTTAATAATCAGAGATCCATACTGTTATTCACAAAAATAAAAAAAAATGCCATTAATACCCAGCGTTATCAATAGATTGAAACTATAATTTTACGTAACCAAAAACGATCAAATCTAAATCAGAATGTTATAAGAACATTATTAGAAATTAAATTCGAATATTCCAAAAACATAAATATATCAAAAAAACAAGATTAATAAAATGATAATAAAAATAAGTACGAATTGTTAAAATATTTACACAGAGATTAGAGATCTAAAGGATAGAAGCTCACACACACAAAAACAAATTCAAGTTTATGAAAAAACATCAACTCTAATATGTGGATGCATTAATTACAATGCGCTACGTAGTATATTTTTTTATGGAAGAGCATCAGCCATGCATCCCTCTAGTAGCAATATCGCGTACTGCTTAGCAATCACACGGTATACATTATAATTGACGTACAGAACCATCACAGTAATATAATATAAAACTAATTTTAAAACTCATTTTAATTAAATCATATTACATTTAAGTTTACAATTAAAATTAATTGTTTCAATCAGAGGAAATCTTATTTTACAGTTAAATTTTAACATCAAGATTAAAATTAAAGAAAGACAAGATTAAAATTAAAGAAGATGTGAATAAAGATAAAAATTCCATAACATACATTGATTATCATTATAATCATCATAATGCTTTCATAAAATAATACAATTTAAACAATATGTGTACAAATTTAATTTATTTGAATTTGCACAAGATATACATACGTCCTTTTTTTAAGAAAAAACAGCTTAAATTAGAGCTCCTTCATGCTTTTACAATTACATTTATTTATTTAATAGAATTATGTATAGACTTTCGAAGAGAAATGCTAATGAGATATATATGAATTAAGAATTTCACAGAGAAGCGGTTAATGAAATTTTCTTGCACCTAAACTACTTACCTCTTATCTCAGAAAGTTTACTTCTCACGATATTGATCTCTTCAGAATTACATTAGCAGCCTTTAACCTGTTGAGAACCCTTAACTTATCTTTCAATGTAATTGTATCATGCGGACAGAAAATCATCTAGATTTAGATGATTTTGAACAGCATATCTGTCAATAAGTCACATTTTTTTATCGTTTACAAATATTTTGCAAATTTTCGATTTTTTTAAATTCTTTCTTCTCTTTTTTTGAGTAATAATATATTTATACTTCAAAAAATCTTTAATTAATATATACTTCTTCATATTTATACAAAATATTAATTATTCTTTCGCAAATATACCATTTTTAATAATAATTAAAAGATTGTTTACTACAAATAAGACATAAAGCAACAAAATAAAAATTTTTAACGGTGATCTGTTTGGCACCTATCCTATTGAAATCAACATTTTCTTCATGTCTGATATATCTGCAGCATAACTATCAGAGCAATTGGGTAATGGTTTATAAAAGATCAAAGGACCCTGTATAACTATTCTGATAAAATGCAGACTTATCGACAAAATATCGTAAAATACTGAACTATTAAAAAGAGGATTCAATCCTCGGTCAACGGCTATGATTCTAATTAAATAAAACGAAGAAATATAAGTTTGTGGCAGTAATATATGATCACAAGCAACATTGACATACATGTTATAGAGTTTAAGCAAAAATCCTTAAACTGAGAATGTTTCCTTTGAAATTAAACTTCAACTGTGGCAGAATTGTCGAGGAATTTGCACAGGAGTATGTGAAGATCGCATCGTTAATGATCCTGGCGGTTGAGAACAAAATTACCAAGTTGGAAATGTACGAGCAGATGAAGGAGAGTCCGGTATGCCCTCTGACCGACCGGGAGATATGGAAGATGTTTCCTCGAAGGACAAATGGAGTCTGAGTGCCTTCTCCTAGGTGGTTGACCGACCGTTCATTTCAGAGAGTATCCCGAGAAGAGAGGGTTCAATCAGGAACTAGCCCTTTCCTTCTCCTTATATTGGTACATGCGTACGAAACAATATCCAATTTTGCGAGGATACACCGTCTGGTTCCTCAACGGTAGCTCTTACGGAAGAGACGGTAATACCAACGCAGCTGGCGCATTCGAATACAAGATCTTCGTTACTGACGGAAATACAAAATTTACCCGGAATACAAAAAAGCGAGGAACATGCATAAGGCTCTTTCTGAAATGGAGCGCAGGCTTGCTGAAGATAAACAAAACGAATCGGAGATTGTGGTAAGAACGCAGCAGTGATAGCCTACTTTATTTTTTACTGCGCGCAGTAAACACAACCGAATAAAGTCAGAGGTGAAATATTGAAATATCGCTCTGGAAAGTCGATGATGTTACTGGTCAGATATAGAGAAATGTAGACAAAGAAGAAAAGAGCTTTTGATATCAAGCACTTTGTAGTTGCTTGATGCATGCAACTTTTGACCGTATTTTTGTGGTCAATCCACAACGGTCATTGTGTAAATCTTTTTGCAGAAAGCTTACCAAGTGGCGGAAGATGCGGAGGAAACAATGAAAACATATGTCGCTATATTACCGGAACAAGTTCTGAAGAAAAACAACATGAATTTGTTTTTCTTGAGTATCAACGACGGCGACGAGTTATTGCAGCTGAGAAATGAAAACTATTGCTCGTGGAAGTCAGAGATCTTCACGTTATACAAATCGCATGTTTTCAGTGCAACTACACCACAGCACCTGTCACAGAGACAAAGATAGGATACATGCCGATAGAGACTGACCTGTCAATCGCACGTTATCGGTAACGGTAGTCCCAGTGTTACAATAGTATTGTCGGATCGAAGAGCCGTTGATTATTTACGGCTCTGTAGTGAGCTGGATTTTGTGATGGATTTTACTCCCTTTGCGCCAAATTCATACACGACCTGCACGAATTAATTTCTTGCTTTAATATGTAGACATCTCATTTTTTATTTAGCATCCTCTATTAAATATTCATAAGCTATTTAAAAAACACATTTGTATTAATAAATATGCATTTAATTTAGCACAAGAAATATTTAACTATAAATTGCATTGTAAAGACCAAAGAACATTCAATAAAAGCAGTTGAATATAATAAAATTTTATTACGATTTGAAGCTATCGCAAAATATTTTTAACTTTTGACATTTTTTCCGATTCGCATTTAAATTCAAGATATTTCATTATCTGCAATAATAAATTGAGCATTCTGGCAGTAATGCATCTATACGTCGAACTTATGTATTACTATTTTTAAAAGTCTAAAGTTTATAAAGACATCATTATAAACTATATATGTGTATGTGTGTGTGCGTGCGTGCGTGCGTGCGTGTGTGTGTGTGTGTGTGTGTGTGTGTGTGTGTGTGTGTGTGTGTGTGTGTGTGTGTGTGTGTGTGTGTGTGTGTGTGTACATATACATATGTATATATGTATATATAAAGTTAAAATTATATCCAAATAAATATTAGGCTAAACAGAAAATATCTTAATATAATAACTTTTATTTTTGAAAAAATTATTTTGAAAAAATTATTTGTTATATATGTTATGAAAAATATTAGTCTGTCTAAATAAAACAGTTGCAGAATGCTTAAACTCTAAGCTTATCAATATAAATTTATATTTTATAAATATAAAAAAATATAATATACACTTTATTATTATGTAGTTGATTGTATATGAATTATCGATAATTTATTGATTTTTTGACCTCTTGTGTAATTGTGTTTTTGCATCATTAATTATATAACAGAATCATTTCGTGATAAGAGTACTGCACAGATATTAATTACTAACGTACGTTAACTACATTTTAATGAAATTAAAATTATGTTTGAAACAATCTTTAAAATTTTGCAAATCAAATTTCATCATCGAAATCAAAATGAATTCTATTGAATGATCGGCTCATCGGACGAAAGTCCTAAGAAGCTCATTCCGCTCTTTCTTGACATAATAGAGATCTTGTAGCTCGGCGTGTCCCTTGGGCTCGGTACCAATCCCGTTCAACAAAGCCCTGGGAATGGACTCACCTACCTCAACGACATATCCGCAGTACAACGTAGTTCTGAGTGCATTCTCTTTTACGTTTCTTCGTGACCAAATCCAAAATGTCCCTTGAGAATACCACTTGAGAATGCATGCACGAACTTTCTTTATTTAATATTATCCAGATTAATATGATTGAGATTATTTGATGTAAAAAATATATAAGTAACATAATATTAATATCTGCAATAATAATTAGATCAGGGCAAAAAGAATGAATTTAGAAATAAAAACAATTTATCCAAATTAAATCAACCTATATTTTTAAACTAGACAGTTTTAATTAAAAAAAATTAATTTTAATATTATATGCATGCGAAATTTAGATTAATAAATTAAATCAACAAAAATGCAGATATATATTAAATTGTTTTAAAAAATATTAAAAGTTATTCATGTTAACAATTTAATAAACAACATTTAATAAATTGCAGTAAATTTGATAAAACATGTTAAAACACATTTTATATATAATGCACAATTAGTTTTCTAAATAAAATTATTATCAATTATTCTTTTATTTAATTTAACAATTGTATAATTCAATTTCTTAGCATGAGTATTTGTATAGAATGTCCTGCAATTTGCAAGTTAAAGTATTATGTACAGCAATAAAACACTAAAGAAATAAATTATGTATAATTATTGTATAATTATTGTATCTTGAGGTATAAAAGTCTAATTTTATTCTGATCAATTAAAAATTGCATAGTAATAAGTCAGTATGCATGTAAATATATACATATATAGTAAATAATAGGTATAATAATATCATGTAAATGTAATATAATTGGTATATTTTTTTAAGAGAAGAAAATAAATGAATAAATAAATTAGTAAAAAAGAAACAACTAATAAACTATTTATTTAATTAAAAACTAAAGAGAATAAAAAAAAAATATATAGATCATATCTGAAATAAATTAATTTAATATAAGAATATATAACGTATTATTTTAAACATCCAAATTTGACCTTTCTTTATCATATTTAACGTATTCACACATACAGTCGTGTTTAACATTCTTAAATAGATGTATAAAATTAAAAAGATTAGAATTGTAATAAAATAATAACTTGTATGTACGTGTCACTTGATTACAACTATTCATATCTCCTGTTGATATTGTCGTACACAAATTAGTAACACGATAGAGATGTAATTTCAATACATTATAAGTTTATCCTATTCATTATGTTTGTTTATTAACAGCATCAATTTGCAACAAATATTACATACAACATTAAGTGCAGACATTGTACTAATATTATCGGCACACGACTTAATGAATAAACAGCCATTCAATCATAATCTATGATTGACTAATTTTTACTTTTTATGTTTCTTAAATCTCTTAAACTATTGTAGAATAGAAATTTAGAATATCAAATAATTTATGAATTTCGAGACACTCTGTATACAAAGAATCTCAAGTAAAATTGTAAGAAATTATATGACAAAGCAATAGACAAGCATAAGATGTAAACAATTTTTGCCTTATCATAATTCTTGACTTTGCATTTATGATATGAAATATTCTATAAATTTAGATTGATAGTAAAATTCTTTATATTATTCGTTGGATCTTTCTAGTGTAGCAATATACATTATATAATGAAAAATATCGCGTTATTCTATATTTTCTTATTATTTGTGCATTACTCAATGCAAATTCCGAAATATGGTACGTAATTTTAATTATTTACATATTTACTTTTTTCTTTTCTTAATATATAAAATAATTTAAATAAATTTTTTAGAGAATTGTTTTGTATTCTTATATTTATTAATCTATATCTGTTCCGTTATTTAATAAAAATTATAGCAGTATATAATAACAAATTTTGTAAATATATCTAATTTAATTTTGTACGTATTTTGTATGTCTACACGTATTATTTGTATTATTATTATAATTTTCTTTATTTTATATGTTTGTTATAATAATTATATTAGAGAACTGCAATCATGAGGTACTTTCTAAAGGAGATCAGCGAAGATGTGTAAAAGTAACATGCACATCGCAGAATAAGTTTACAATAGAAGAGTAAGTTTATTAAATTACATAATAAAATATGATATCTTTATATTATCATTAAATATATTACATGTGAGTGTTATTACATTGTTGACATAACACTAACTACAATTATTTGCTTAGATGCAATTGTGAGAAGAATGCAGGACAGCATCTTGGAGAACATAATTCTGAATATCCTGTTTGCTGTCCGCAATGCAATAGAAGTAATAAATTAAAACATTAAAAATATAACATAAATTCCTATGTTATGAATATATGTATAACCATTATTAATTATATACTTGCTGATAAAATATTGATACACGCAAATATCTGATAAAGATACATACGCATATGTGTGTATATATCATTTTCCTTTCTAATAAAAATCAAATTTTAAAAATTGAATATACTCATAATTCAATAATATAATACAGTAATAGTTTCTAATTCATTTTATGATAATTTTGTTTTACCAAACATTTCATTAAATTGTACAAATAATAAAAAATTTTTAATAATAATAACATTTTATTTGAATATGTTGTTAAAGATAGTTTTATAAAATTTATCCCATATAAAAATTTTAATGATTAAAATATTTGTAAAAATAAAAAATATAAAAATAGCAGCTATTATACTTTATATAATTTTACGTATATAAAATATTATAAATATTTCATAATATTACAGAAATTTTTAGCGCGGAGTATATTTAAATCAGTACTGTTTTTAATTTCACAATAACATTTTATATTAAATAGTATAGTATCAACATTAATTAAAACTTAATAAAAATATAATTTAGCTGTTTTTTCTAAAAACAAAAATCTAATACTGAATCAATTTAGATACTGAAAGACAATAACAAATTGATCAATAATTATTAATTTAATTACTTATTTAGAATATTAAAAGTACTGAACAACAATACTTTTAATACTTGAAGTAATTTATAAGTAATTAATTTTATACTTTTAATATTAAATTGGCTAGTATTAAATTTTTATAATGGTTTTGTTCTTTATTCTTTTAGTAATTTAGCAGAATTTAAAAATTTGTTGTATTTATTATATTTATTTAGTTAATATTAATGCATTATTTTATAATAAGCGTATCCATATTTCACGGTCAGTATTAACTCAGTAAATGTATACACTTAATGTAGGTTACTGAGAACAGCGTGATACTTGCTGTGCTCATAAGTTTTACGGAAATAATATATCTTTATACATATAATATATTTTAATTATAAATTTCAAATATTTCGATATTTGAAGCTATCTTAGCAAAAAGAAAAATTTCTAGTAATAATCCACTCTCTGGTTCAGATTGAGTCTAATAAACTGCACAATTTAAATCTCTCACCATGGATAATCAAGCGATTATTACGAAAACGAGGTAAAGCAGACAGTCATAGAGGCCAAGAGCATGAAATCACGAAATTTAGAAACAAAAATTACAAATCCGCAGTTGTATTAAATAAAAGGCAAATAATAAAATTATAACCAAATCATACAAAAGTCAGAGATAAAATAAAAATTAATTCTTGTCTACAACCTAATGCAAGATTTCAATTGTGCAATTTTTTTTTAACTAAACGATTATTCTTAAAACAAATGTTGATATGTTAAAAGATTATACAACAATATTTTAAAAATAAACAATGTATCATTTGTAAAATAAATTATAAATAATGTAGCAATAATAAGACATACGCAGTTCGAATAAATGAATAAATTGATATATTATATAATACATGTATATGCATTATATTTAAATATTGTAGAAATAATAAGAAATCAAAATAAAAGATTTATGTAAAAATATTATACTCTCTTTACACATCGCAGATTTGTCAAAATGCAAAACTTTATGAAGAATGGTTCTCCGGAGTATAATGGCTGGCGAAATCTTGATTAAGCATGAAGAGAAGTATATTTCACGTAGTATAGAGGCAACTAACCGAGAGGAGCCATCGCTGTACATTTGCATGTCTCTGCAGAGAAGCCCTGGCTAAATATGCACAGCTCGTTATTTAACCAACCACCAAGCAACGTCTGTGAAGCTCTGCAGCTACAGATCCACCGCGAAACTCTGCCATTCTTATACGCGCTATGTCGTCTCATGCGATTTTATAAAGTGACTTAATTTAGAACAGTTTGATTAATAATTATTTGACATTTATCGCGCGTAAAACAATATGATGTTCTTATTAAATTTCATTTTATTTTCTCTATTGAAACTATATAAGAACTAATCTAGAAAGATTTGTCAATTTTGAAGTTGTTTAAAATTAACGTGGAAATTATTAATGTGAAATTAATACATAAATGACAGCTTCATAATCTTAGCGTTGATGTTGGGTATAATGTAACTAAAGTTTTATCTAAAAAAAATCTCTATATGCTTTTTCCGATTAAATCTACAATGCAAATCGAATGGCGGATAAAAATGTTCGTGAACCGAGCTTGAAGAGACGACATATGCTGTATAGGTACATTTTTTCATCCCAGAGATCTCCAACTAAAATACATGAAATATAAGAGGAATAGCAAATTTCCATATAAATCTCAGCATTGTTCTTTTGCACCGGAAGAACTGACAGACTGTGGAATAAGCGTTAGCAATGATATATCGCTCTAAAACAGATTAAACTAGTTGGTCCTGATACCGGGTTATGATGCCATCTAAAGGATGTGCGACATGATATTTTTCTTCATTAAAGTTGGAACACTAGAATGCTAAACAAACATTTAAATTTATTCGACTGGAATGAAATGCTTCTTCCATTTTAAACCAGTTATTGATGTTTTCCACATAAAATTTTTAAACACATTATTTACTGTCCTCACTTTATAGAAATATAATTATTTATAATTATTTATAATTATTTATAATAAATTTCAATTAAAAATATCTAATGTAAAAATATATGATGTAATTTTACACATAGCGTGTTTTAATTTTTACATCGTATCAACAATGACAAATTTTTAATGAGATTGGAAACTTTAAGATTTTTTATATATAATAATTTTCTAATTTTATCTGATATACTGAAAATATCAGTTATTTAAAATTAATAATTTTCATATTAATTTTCAAAAATTTGAAATCAAGCATTTGTAAATTAATATTTCTGAAGTTCTGTAACATTTTATACAGAAGTTAAAACTTCATGAATAATAACAATTTATCATGTTATCAAGAAATATATTTAACTTTTGCATGAAAGATTAATACTTTTAATCGATCAAGCATTGAACGAGATTACAGACGTAATTAAATTATGTTTATGATCTGTAATGAACGCACTGTACATCAGACAGTGACTACTCTATTGGTTGACTGATTATGGAATAATTGGGTTGACAGATGATAGCAATTTTGGTCGATATCAACACGGCATTATATATACCAATGAGTTTTATGAGTGCTCGAAATTGATGCAGAAAAATGAAATTTTTATAAAATTATTACATATTATATACCAATTTTATCACATCTGCTGAATGAATAATGTGTTACTCTTTGCGTGTCGATGATCTAATCGCGACAGAATAACGTATGAATACGAGTAATACTTCTTACGAAAATGCTCTCAGGAGGAAAGGACAGTTGGAGAGAAATGTAAATTGCATGGACGGAAAGTATCTTGAGCGCAGTTCCGCAAATATGACGCGCTAGGTAGATCTAATTGCAAGCCGCATTTCATTCCCAGCTGGAAAAATCTCCAGAGACACGCGACAAAGGTATGTACATTCGCGATATACGCAAGTATTCACCGCAGCATTTTGTAGCGAGACGGCTTGAGAAATGATGTAAGAGATTATCAACCCTCTGAATTAATGGCTGCGAAGGACGCACTAGTAGAGGAAATCTCCTGTTTATGAAAAAAACAAATCATTAATTCACAGCGTGCTGGAAACTGTAAGCAACTATATAAATAGGAAAAAAGAAATGGAACGTTTTTAAATCACGTAAAAATCGCAACTGCATAGACTTTAGTTCAAAGTATCTTATCCGCGATAATAACGTTATTTATAAAAAAAAATAGTAAGACTGTGACTTGAATGTATGTGTAATTGTTTAAAGGATATAATGGAACATCTGAATAATAACATATAAATAATAATATTGTAATAAATTACACTATAAAATTATTGAAATTTATGTAGCATATCATAATAATTAGAATTTTATTAAAAACAATTTTAATAAGATAAAATAAAATTAAAAGACAAAATTAAATAGACAAAAGGAAGTTAAATTGGTATAATAAGCGGTCGGTCATACAATTGTCAATAGAAGTTTAAAAGCACAAATTGATGATGATTGAATTGATGTAATAAGAAGAGAATTTTATTAAATTAGATAAGATTCAAATAAAATAATTTCAATTTTATATTTTTATCTTATTATTATATCTCTTCTTATTATATCAATTCAATCATCATCAATTTGTGCTTTCAAACTTCTATTGACAATTGTACGGCCGACCGCTTTGGGTTAAGCAGAATGGGATTGTACGAACCTAGGTCAGCGATTCCGAATGCTCCAGATTGCTTAAATTCTTGAGAAAACAAACTGTAGAAACTCCATCTCCATTCTTTACGTTCCAATTTCTAGAGACGAGAATTTTCAATCATTTTGATTACACGCGATATTTACTTGCTTGTATATTAAAATTTAATAATCGGATAATTTTAATCAATCATTGTCTCTATCAAGAGTGTGGAATAAAAATAGATAGATTAAATAGGATGTCACATTAAGAAATTGTCTGTTCATACAAAATGTGTATACTTGTTTTTTAAAAATCAACTTATGTTTTAAAATATATGTATATGTGTAACATAGCATACGCACAATACAAATTTATTAACGAATATTAACCTATAAAATTGAGTGTATAAATGTTTATAAAAATATACTGGATATCATGTGAAAATCGAAAAAAATGTTAAAATATATGTAGTCCATAAAAATACTGTTAAAAGTTTTTTACAAGTTTTTGATACGTGTGTTAATAAAAGTAGAATGTATGTTTCAATATATAATATAATCACCATGCAAATATTATATCAAGCAAATAATTAAAAAATACTTTATATTAAAAATATAAGCAATAATATCTTTATCAAAATAAATTGTTAAAACTCATTATTAAAAATAAGGAAGATATAAAGTATAATTAACAACACAACTCATGAAATTTTGAATAATGGCAGAAAATACATATATTGCATGCATTATTATCTTGTTTATTATTAGAACAAATGTTTACGTAATATAATTATGTATAATAATAATTCGATAA
>Ga0157364_1003107_pt1 | contig 15976 bp, 12 predicted proteins | sample AttsexASBM2_FD_111476 | JGI IMG/M metagenome (GOLD analysis project Ga0157364, IMG submission 111476) | Fungus gardens microbial communities from leaf cutter ant in Ribeirão Preto, State of São Paulo, Brazil - Atta sexdens ASBM2 | ecosystem: Host-associated > Fungi > Mycelium > Unclassified ...
CCAGAAGCCAATGCTGACAACCTCCAATAACTCAAGCAAGCCTTCGGCCCTCTCTCTCTCTCTCTCTCTCTCTCTCTCTTGCCTCTCTAAATCGCAAAGACTCGGTATATCGCATTGACAGATGTACACACGCCCCCTTGTGTCGCCCGCTATATTAAATATGTGCTCGCTTTCGGCACTCCAGTTATTCCTGCTCTTTGACTCCCGGAAAATTAAGAGAGGAAAATGAGAGGGAATAATTCCAAACGGTGACGAACGGCCGATGTCGAACTCATGATGCGTAGTCGATATTTTAAAATTTTTTGCAAACGTTCCTCGAGACATTTTTTTCATAGCAGTTATAAGCAATATCCTTTTAATGATATTCTTAAATGCAGATTTAAACTTTAGATTTAATTAAAATTATATTTTATTTAATTATATTTAATCTTTTTGTCTATTCTAACTATTATTAACGCAAAAGTGGCAGTCTTGTAATTTTTATTATCATTAGCTGCATGTGATATTGCACGATAAAGATTCTTTTAGATTATAATTCTTATATAAAATTTTAGGATAGAATTTTATTTATAATTTCATATGTTATGTATTTTGATGTGTATATTTCAATATATTTTGTATATGTCTGTGTGTTCTTCATTTTTCATATTATACATAAAATTATAAACAGAATTTTGTCCTGGAATCTGATATATAAAAGATTTCATTAAAGTGGGTTTTAAACATCTCTCGCAATACACGGCTTTCAACGTATGCAATGGCATGGTTTTTCGTGACAAGCGTATGGTGGTTAATTGCATCGAGGCAACTGGCATCAATCGATCAAGAAGGGTGCGATCAATTATCCAGCGGTATAACCGCCAACTAATCTGCCTAATCCCGCCGTGTGCAGAGAGAGCACCCAGCGAAGCGCGGCATAATCGCTCGTCGATCGCAATTACCGGGCTGTGGTTAATAAGGAGATCACCGAGAGAAGGGCGGTTTCCTGGAGCGGCGAGGAAACGGGGGTTGGTTTCAGGGGATATACGCGGACTACGAAGGGGCAACGGAGGAAGGGAGTTATGCGCGGAGTTGGACCGGGCCAGACGCGGGCCGGCGAGCACATTCATTCGGCTCCGGTAATCGGCTTACGGATTGCCAATCATCGGTCAAAGAGCTGACGAGAGAGAGAAAATCAGAGAGAGAGAGAGAGAGAGAGAGAGAGAGAGAGAGAGAAGGGGGGAGGAGACAGAAAGACGCAAGCTTTTCCTGGCTTCGGTGGTCCTTTCTTGCGCTCCGCTTCTCTTCGATCTTTCTTTTTTCCTCTTCCGCTTCGGAGTGAAGCCTTTTTTTTGCGGTAAACTGCTCGAAGATGGTGGAGAAAGAAGAAAACGGAAGGTTTCTGTATTCGATCTCGATACAAGGAACTCTTGGAACATAATTACTTTAAAGTTTCATTGTCAAAATACCTAATATTGAGAATATAAAGACGCTGCTTTCCATAAAACTTTCAGTTAAAAAATAAATTTTATATTCAACTATTAATATATTTAATAAAGAATACACTGTGTGTTAAGATCAGATAATCAACATTTATGTATGTGTATATTGTGGAAATAATGTATAAGCTGAAAATATTATAGGTACGATATCTCCAAGTTATGGCTGACATTTCTCGAATAATATGATACTTGTTAACCGTCGTTATCGTATCTACGATGCGAAGGCCTTTAATTAATTAACACCTAGCCACACAGTCTGGTTGCACTAATTAGTCGAAGCGCGTTGTAATTAGTGTTCACCCGCCATTTCAGTGATCGATTTCGAGGGAATCAATTATAGAGCATGCCGATCACTCATCAGCGCTCATTTGTGTAGTTGGGTCTCTTTGTCCTTGTTCTTCATGTCTTTTTCCCCCACATCTCCATCGATTTATTCACTCAAAGAATTTTTTTGGAAAATGAATAAAATTTGCAGTTCTTCAAAAATTTATCTTATTTAGCAAAAAAAAAAGAATTATGAAAGTATCTAAATTTTAGAAATAATTTTATATGTAATTTAATTATCAATTTCAGCCGAACTTTTCTTTCATCATCTGAAAAATCCGAAAAGATACAAGTACAAATCGTGAAGGCAATGACTATTCTCTCGTTTTTTTTTGCAAGAGCTGGGTCAGCTTGACCTGCGTCGTCGAAGCGGCAATTTCCGGACCGGCTGAAATAAAATTCGCCGTCGAAGGAAAAGCCGAAAAGGGCAGGCTCGCTGATAATTATTGTCGTCCAATTAAGAGTCGCTTGGTAGCATTTGGTGTGACTCGATTTTTACGAGAAATCAGCGATTTTCCGCCATTGCACTGACCGTTCTCGCTTTCCTAGGTTTTTGTCACTTGCTTCTCCCGCTTACGCCTCCAATTTCCTCTCTTGGCCTTCTATATTGCCCTTTCTGTTGTACCAATCCTTTCTGTCTCTTTGTTTTCTTTTCAACCACTCGAGAAATCCCGAATAAAAATTCGTTTATCTGTTCACATAAATAAATATATATGTAAAATAAACATTTGTAGACTTTGGCACTCTTTGCCGACAAATATAGCCAAATAATTGAGAAGTTTTGCGAATCGTAGCTGTTGACGGCATTTCTCATTAAAACTTCATCGTTCTTCTTTCCATTATATAGGATAGATTTGATACTTTATTTCTTAATTATTCATTTCTAATAAAATAATTCAAGTGTTTTGTAGAGCTGAATTAATAATTTAGTTATTTACAATGGTCAATCTGTGACATTCTACTTATCCCGTGGAGAGATTCGCTTATTTTTCCATTCATTTTTATACATTCATTTTTGCAGAATGAGTGACAATTAGTAATTATGGCATTGATTATACCCAATTGACGGACTCAGGTCCCAAAAATTCCCGTCGGGATATTTCATTTGTTGATCGAAATGTTTTGTACACCATATACATTTAACCCTGTCTGTCGTTCTCGTTGCACGTGGTGCGATTGAATGTTGGCGTGATTGGTGCCTCGTACGACAAGCTGGACACGCGCGGAATTCCTGATTATTTTACAGTGGTACGCTGCCAACTCGGTTTATTATTTCAGAATTTGCGATACGCTCTTTGTGCGCCATTACGACTCATCCCGTCGACGATACCGATATCATCGACACATGTCCCATATGAGTCTTCGGGCGAATAAAAAATGGAAAATCCTACGAGCCACGAGTAAATCGACACTGCGCGCGCGGCGGATAATGTAATTATGACAAAAATTATTTTTATGCACGACAGTTCGCGGAACTGATTTAAATGCTGGTGCGTCCGAAATTTGCACGGTGATGAAGCGCAAATCCCGGGCGTGTAAACAGCGTTGGGCCACTCTAAAATTCAAATGGCTGATCGATGGCGGTGAATTCTATTCGATGCCCTCCGCTGAGTTTAGAGACCCCGAAATAGCGTTTCGAAAAATAGGATTCTCAATTTCAGCAGCCTCGATCCGATCTCTCGCTATTACGAAGAGCGTCAATTTTCGCGATAGCATCCCGCCTATCAATAATCGAGAGAAATACTTTAAACTAAGTCTGAAACATCGCTCTCAAGGGGATATATCTCGGATGGAGAGTTCTAAAGAGAAGGCGATAAAATCTGTTCGAGTCATTTCGCAGTGGTTTACGATTCGACGAACATCTTTTTAAATCTTTACTGGAGGGACATGGTCCGTATTGAAAGAATAAGTAATCGAAAATAAGATACGTTTGTTGATGTTGACCATGAAGTTAAAGTATACCATGAAGATAAAGTATACTATGAAAATAAAGATCATGTAAATGGATATCACTAAGGTTTAGTCTTCTCTGGAGACACTTGTTTTTATAAAATAAACAATTAGTCATGAAAATTTAGATATTACATGGATATGTATGAGTCTCAAGAATTTTACGAAACAAAAAATTGCGTAATTGCGTTACATAACCACAGATGATAATTCCTAATTATTTGTCAGTTTACCGAAATTTGTGCAATATATGTATATAAAATCTTATGTATACAATCATGTAATATAATCAGGTTCTACGTGATCATCGAGGTTTAAAAGCTGTCTTAGATATTCGGAAAAAGAGAGAGGAAATAAAAACGTTTTGCATTTGATCGAGTTAATAAACTGCAAGCGCGCGCAAAGTCGATAAAACCAGAAACGTTCCTGGCACTTTAGCCGTCATCGTCACGAGACAGTCGCGTTGTCGCGCCGTGCAGCAACTTTAGACAGGTCGACGGGAGCTTTTTTGTCCGTGGAACGCACGATTGTTCGCGCGAGGCGAGAACAGCGGCGGCGACGTCGTAAAATAGGGTCGTGCGACATTTTGAGGGACAGTTTGGGATACTATCGTGAAACGTCGGTGAGGAGATCCTTTTGCGTCATTCCTACAGCTTTGAACATCAAATACTTTGACATAAATAAATCTTTACTGATAAGTTTTATATGTTTTTTAAAATTATATTGTTAAGACTTATGTCGCATTTTTCTTATTGAAGCATATTGGCGTATTTGTAACTATAAAATAATTGTGTCCATTTATATAATTATCAGCAGCTTACTGAATGTTTACGTGAACAGGACAGTTTTGCTGAAGTATCTAAAAATTTAGTTAGATATAGGCAGATTTGAAAATAATTTTATTGAACTATCAAAATAATTATTATGTAGGATGCAAAGTCATTATATAAAAACTGGTTGCTGTAATATCTGAATTTTTTGTAGTACCGTTTAACACGCTTGAGTTTTCTACATAATTATTATTTTATACATATAATTCTACGTAGAAAATTAAATTGACACATGCGGAGCTCTTTCATTCTTCCGGTTTGGTAAGGATATGTATGCGATATCCTTTTGTGTTGGCAGGAATCGAGACCAAGTCGCCTGGTTATCGTAGGTATATTCCGGACGTACGGAACGTCACGTGCTGTCAAGGCGGCTGACACGTCGTGTGCCCTCCCCCGGGAGCTATTATTTAGCCAACATCGGTGCGCACAGCGGCGAGAAACGACGGGGGTAGGTAGACTCTCTCTCCTTGGGGGTGTGTTTCGGAGCCTGGTAGACGTCACACGCTAGTCGAGCTAGTAGACGTAGGGATGGGACGCCCCGGAGCGCGATTCTCGTAAATATATGCGCGGTGTGTGATTGACGCTTACACGAACGACGGAACCCTATCGCCCCTTGACTCCTACGACTCGCGTAGGTTTAAATAACCCATCTCATCCTGTAGAAGGGTATCGAGTCGTCGTTAAAAGCGCATTCTTAGAGATCGCTCTTCCGCAAAGTTTGGAAAAATCCGTTGTAGATAAAAGAATGTAGGCTGATCGATGACGGTGTTACTATTGTTATTTTTTTTATTTGCAAATCTACTGACGTGCTCGGCTTTTTGCGATAATATACATATAGAAGAGAAATTATATATATATAGAAGAGAAATTATTTTTTAATATGTGGGTGATTGTCGAGCATGGAACAATTCGAAAATTGAAACGGACTTTGCGATTACACAATGACCGTATATGACAATATATACACGCACACGGCGGGGCGTGAATCGGCGACAGGGGGTGTGTCCCTTCTTCTCGAGTTTAGGGTCGGGTAAGCCACGTGGTGACGTAAAGTACGTTTCATGCGAGAACGAGAGGGGCCAAAGAAGAAGAGGAGAATAAATAATTCGCGTAGAAAGAGCAAGAGAGAAAAAGAAAGACGGAGAAAGGTACTCTCTTTCTTTCTCTCCCTCCGTGTTAACTGGTGCTAAGTGAATCTGTGGCCACGCTTTGGGGGTAGCGGCGTGTAGAGGGTTAATATCGCTGCTGGAACGTCATTGAATTGTTCGTAGGACCACTTTTCTATATGATGATCCGCGCGACAACTGGTTATAATTTAATAATCACATGAATATATCGTAGCCACTGCCCTTTCATTTGCTAATATACGGGTACGATACAGGGTATATTTGATAATTTGGTCAAGCAGTTTAAGCTTTGAATACAAGATGAGATTAAATCGTGTCGGTTCGAGGCGAGAAAGAAGTCTTATATCGCTGTAAAAAAAAAAAAAGATTAAACCGTTGAGTTTGTATTGAGGGAATAGAAATAAAAATTTATCAGTCACCTTCCAATATGTCGAAAAATACGATTGCAAAAGATCTCCTGCGGGAAGCCGAAAAAGTGTTAATTCCATTTGATTTTTTTCAAAATGATATCTTCTTCCAAGTATCTGATATCATGTCACATTATCTGTCAGTTGCAGGGAGCAAATACGTTGCGCGAAACAAGTCTGTTAATTCGCGGCGACCCTCTTGCGATGGATCTGGACTTAATCCCTTGCCGGCGCCACCGATATCAGCGCCAGGCGATAAAATCTCGATACTTGCACACGCGGCGCGTACATGATAAATCGGATTAGTCTGTGCGTAGGGACGAGCCGAGCATATGCTGTGGACTGAGCGTGGCATATTGCCGACCGAGGGAGGAACAGAGATGGAGAGACCAACAAGCGAATGAACCACCCTCGCGGATCTTCCTTTGAGGGGTGGTTGTGCGCGCGTTACGGTGCTCTAATGTTTCGCCTCTGTGGAATAGTTAGAACATCATCCCGACTGCAAGAGTGCACAATTTTCATGCGTAGAGGGATGAGAAGGGGTATCTATCGACCCTCGATGCGGGCGATCCCGCCACGGGAATATTCATGACGTATCCGTGACAAAATTTTATTCTCTGCTGATGGTTTGCGCGCGCGAGGATGTATATAGTGTAAATAATTTGATTATGTCGTGCGGCATCGTTCAGCACGAGTGACATAGCGAAACATTGCAAGGCAAACTGTAGGGGATGATAATAGTAATCATCAGCCAGATGAATTTAAAGATAAATTTGTGATATATATTTCATGCGTTGTTGTCTCTACAGAAAGAATGATTTTGTTAAAAGATATAAAATTTTACTGGATATACAAATCTGAAAATAATTTTGTTGAGCCATTAAAATAATTATGTTGAAAACTGAAAAATGAGTAGTGCTGTAAAAAATTTTGATATTTAGTAATTTCTAACAAAATTATTTTTAAATCTGTACCCGAAAATTTTAGATTTTTCAGCAAAATTGTTGTTTCTGGATTAAAAAAATTATTAATTTGAAGAGGTCATTTTACATTTTGATTATCGTTATAGTTATAAATTTATTAAAGAACAATTTAATTTGAATTTATTCGCAAATATTGCCAAGTGACTTGAATATATATATATATATATATTTATATTGATGCATATTAATTATAATAAGAACATATTAATTAGAATAGTGTACTTATAATATCAAGCTGTGTTAATTACCGTTGAATATTAACAAGAAATTTAGTGAATCATTACTTTCATTGAAATCGATTTGACGCCTTTATACAATACTTTTTATTCGAATAAATCTGTGTATTCGCGTTACGTAAACACTGCGGATACATACATCGAGAATAGTGGATCACGGTAAATCTTTTTGGATGATTCAGTCGATATGGAGGCACTCGTTAGTACATTAGAACCCTCTTGGTCGAAGGGAAGTAGCTCCAATCAGGGGCTACTAATAATTTTCCCCCTAACCGACCTATGTGCGCCGCGGCAATAATCATTTCCACCCCCCTACGCCCGACCGTATACCGAGTGCCACGCATCGCCGCCAGCATCACGAGCGACTGCTACCCGCCCCCTCTGCAACCCCTCCGCAAGGACTAATCGCTCAGCCCGTTAATGATTTATAAGCAGCGCACGTGTGTTCGTACATACGTGCGTGTGCGTACTGTCGGTGTGTTAACTAGAGAATCCTGTTGCGGACTCCCGCGGCGTTTACGCCGTGAGATTGGAATAGGCTCTTTCTGCACAACGGGTACTTGGAATACGAATACTCGAGCACCCCCAAACTGATGGCGACACCGGCTTCCGGTCGAGTACAGCGTGATTCTCGCGTGAGAATTCTCTGTAGCACCCTCCCACCAGAACTGGTTAAAAACAATGCACGCTACCCTCTAACCCGTTTTCTTTCTTTTCTCTTCCTGTTTTATCGATGATTTCTCAGATACTCAGATACTTCTGTTAAAAAAATATATGAATACAATTCTAGCAAATCTAGATAAACATATAGAATTCATATAAATACAGCATTTACAAAATATTTGTAATGCAATTCAATTTTTTATATTTATATATTAAAATATAATTTGATGACATCTATTGATATCTTGGCTGAAATACAGTTAGCTTTAGATTGATTAAATAATTTTTTAACGAAACATTTTAAAAATGGAGAAACGATTTCTTAAGATTCTTATTTCACTTATTTAAATCAATTGATGGAATCGCAACGAGAAATCAAGTCGAAAAGTAGATATGGTCTATTCCTAGTCAGACGTATCACGGTCACGTTCCAGGCTCGTAAATCTCCCTAATTCGCTCGTTGAGAGTCCAGAGGCGTCACGGATGCCGTTCATCCTGAATGGTCACGCGTTTAATGAAGCTATATACATCGTCATTGTGTGTGTTGGCGAATTTTACGAACGTGTCTACGAACGCAAAGACGCGATTCAAGAAATCATGAAGGAGTATTGAAAGCAATATTGAGTTGATTTAAGACTAAAAAATACATTTGTTTTATAGTCGATTAATATTTAAAGGAACTTGAAACGAATCCTTACTACTAATATAAAAATGAAAAATACATTCTTTATTGTATTAACGTTTTCTATTTCATTTCGTTATACGAGTTAAACAAACATGAAAATTGCAACAATTGTGTTAGAAATTGCTTTGGCAATTTTTTATATTTATTTTTTATATTTTAATTCAGAATTCTTGAATTCGATTTGAAAATTTTCTTCAAAATGGTACCTCACACCATTCGCGAACGTACTCTTGGCGGACTGTACTGTTCTCCCCCGCTCTCTTCATTTTTGATTCCCCAGGGTGGTAGACAGGTAACCGCATAAAAATCTCGCATTCAACGAGGGCGGATAGCTTCTCATATTACGCCGGGCACCATAACGGAATTGCTTTATTAGACATCCTCCCTCTTGTAATCCCTCCCTCCCGCCTTCCTCTCCTCTCTCATCTAGCACGGTTCGCTCGTTCACGTCTGGCTGCTGCTAACGAGACAGCTCGTGAGCAGCGGAGAAGCAACCGGGCGACCAACGTATTCACCCTAAGCCTACCTTCAACGACCAAACGAGACTACCTAAACGCGTCCACCGGACCTACTAAATCAAGATGTACATTGGTCACGGTGTACATGGCGGTCGGTTCTGTTAACTGTGCTTATGAAACATTGATTTCACGCGGCCAGGACGTGACCGGCTGCGCTCTCACGACGTTGTATACGGGGTGCTCCGTTAAATTCATCTTCGCGAATTTTGCGTGTGTCGCAGACAGTCATTGTTTAAAATCAAATATGTATACGTCGATCTATCGAAAATTATTGTAGAAAGTATAAGCCAGATTTTAAGAAATAACTGATTTGAATAAGGTTGAGATATAAATCGGGAAATATAATTCAATATATGGGGGTTAAAATAGGAAACATATATACAAATAATATAAAATATTATAGATGTTTAATAATTTTATTTATCACTTAAATAAAATAAATAAATCATATATTAACTTTTATGGACTTTAAAACTATAATATTTTTCTCTACCAAACACCCAGTAGATCATTATATTTTAAAGTGGCAGCCCCCGTTTGTGCTTGTAAGGGGGCAGTTTATTTCAATACTTGCCAAACCAGTTGGTCGGCTCGAGTACTGGATCATCGTATGACACGACTGGTTCTCAGTACCAAATCCTGTGAAACAATTGATCAATTTTCTTCAACTCCAACGTTTTTTGTTTTATAAATATTCTTTTATGAAATTAAGAGGAAAGAGCTTTTTCGTTTCGTGATTTTGTGTGCGCGATTTTTTATTCTATTACATCCACGAGAGACATGTTACGTTCCGGCTAGAATTTCCGGGTCATCGATACGTTGGATGGACGTTACAAGGCCATAGAGGGTAGCCTGCAGGACACGCAAGAGCGGTGGGTTATCACGCGTGCCACGGATCATTACCCTGACGGGGCTGCAGAACCTCCGGGACACCGCGTCGTCCTGGCTGCAGCTAAGATTAATCGCTTCGGCTATGTTGCGACGATATCGGCGTAACGTAGCCTGATGATAACTAGCGACACGTTTCTGAGAGATAAGACGTTATGACATCGTGTTCACGCTCATTTTTATATATTTGTGCCAGTAATGACCTACGATCCATGAGCTAAATTAATCGTTATAGTTATCCGTACAATCAAATACGATTTCCGATTGAATCTGTCGGTTCGCATTTCGATCTGCGCATTAATTCTATAATTTTTTAATTTATTTATATTCTGATTTAGCTTTAGATTCTAATGTCTATTTTTTTCAATACAATAAATCTCAAAATAATGTGATTGTCATGAAAAATTCATAACATATTTTTTGATGTCTGAATTTAGTCTTGAATTGTTTTTCTAACTTACTTCCTGACCGGGAGGATAGCCACCCCCTTCTCCCAGCGGTAATGAAACGTTGGGGAGGGAGGGGTGCGTGGGGAGCACAACCCACACAATGAATGGTATTCGCCCCAGGGCCGTACCAATATACACGTTCATCAACAATGTGGCCGACTCTATCCAAGCTATGCTAATATCAAGGACCCGTGTGCACACACAATGCCGGCTCGTGTAATATTTGGTGACGTCAATAACCCAAAATAAATACCCTTTTGTACGGTACTTCGGGTGCTCCCGGCGCTGCCACTGCTCCACCTGAAACCGCGCGCTCCCGTTTCGTGGTTGGACGCGTGTCGTTCACGTCTTCGAGTCTTGAGTCAAGAGTCTTGAACGAATATTAGCATCTTTGGTATAAACTAAGAAATATGAAGAAACATAAATCAATGTTTAAATATTATAAAAGTTGATATCTTTAGACATTATCGAATATCGAAGAATTTTTGTTGTAATATTTAAAATTAAAAATTTTAATCTAACAACAATAGTTTTGATCGAAAAGATATATCATTTTATGTGAAAATGAAGAAAGACCGTATGATCTAATGAAAGTCCGTCGCTGTCGTCATCGAGTTTCTCGCGAAACAAAGATTACCGTAGCGATCTCTCATCTACGAGACGAAATCCGCAATAAAGAACACCTGGTCCTGCGGGTGGCGGATTCTTCATGCGAGGGTCGACCTTTCCTGGTAGACGCGTGTCCATGCATCGTCACACCTGCTTACGCAAAGCCTCGTCCGCGTATACCGCTTCCAGGTCTTCGTGGCTCGTCGCCCTTCGCTTCTCTCTTCTCAGATACGTTTCTTCATGTCCATCGTCGCAAGTCGTGTCGTCGCCACGTACTTCGTCACGGACTAAATCTTTCCGAACGCTCTACGAAGGGAAACCATAAAAGTGTGAGAGCACGCTGAGAACGTGGCTTAAACGTGTTGCACGTTATAATATATATGTCCCGACCAGACTGCAGAAATTGGAATTTTTGTATTTCTTTCACGGCTGCCCATTCCTTTACTGTTTTTTTAGAGTCTTTATTGTCGAGATAATTCATGCAAACTACATATTATTTAAAATCTAAAAATAATTAGTGTATAATATTGTTTCTCGTAAAAATATTAAAATATTAAAACAAAAGAATCGGTTTGTTGTGAAGAATATGACATCACAGTGCTATTGAAAAAAAATTTTATTATTTTTACTATTTATTCGTACTCTTATCTGCCTATCTTACCTATTTTTACATATTTTTGAAGTTTGAAATTACTTTGATGCACAAGATATAAGCCGATATTATAATTGAGATAGTACACAGCCGTTACGGCAGTCTAAGCTCCATCTTCCTAATTGATCTTAATCGTCCTTCTAATTGAATACCGAATTCCTAAACGCTAAGAGGATCACATCTCGTTTTCTACAAGAAACTGCGTGATCTTGAGTACTAAGATCTTACCTTCGTCAATGAGTCTCCATCGATTTCTGGTTAGTTCCGCCGCGCACGAGCTTCGTTCTATGGATCAACGAACCAGAGCGGACTCATTGGGATCGGGATGAAGAATATTGGTTCGCGGCGGGGGTGAGTCCGTTCCGCCCTTACTGGCTACCGGGCCTTCTGAATTTCGGTCCCACGCACCTGGGTACCCCGGCAAGAACCACGACGGGGAACTTTTGTCATGGTAATACCCTGCCCTACCCTTCCACACCACTTCGTCCCGTGCCACCGAGGTTACCTCTCGAACCCCTCCCTTACCCTCCCCCGATCTATTCCCGTTGTGCTGAACGACCAGGTGTTCAGTTCTTATGCCTGGAGGAGTTCCTCGAGACCCTCCTGTCATCCGATCAGGGAGGGAGGGATTTCTCCTGACCCACGACTTCGACAGCGAAACGGGAACCTCGACAAAGAGGGAGGATCAGTGGAAGAGTTAGCTCGCGCCTATATAGATGGGTATATTATTCTTGAGAGCTTGCTCATATGTTTACGTGTCTTATTGTCAATAACATATGCTCTGTACTTTATTAATGATTTGAGTACTCAATTAAAAAATGTGAAATCTATGTATTGTTTTTATTAATATTTAAATATAGTACATATTAAATTTACTACGTCATATTTCTAAAAAACTATTTAAATGGATATATTGTATAGATAGGTACCATAATTAATGAAAAGATATATCGTTTATTTGTTATAATCTAAAAATTATTATTTTTTAATTGATAGAAAAAGAATGCGAAAACATAAAGAAAGAAAAAATATTAAAAAAACATATTTTTATTCATCTACAATCAGTTATTACGTTAAAATTGCATTTTATGATTAATATTCCAAAATCTTAATGATTCAGAACATTTAAACTCATTTTCTGAAAAACTTTATTTTTTGAAATTATATCATTGTTTTAATATGAATGAGCGATATATATCTTTGCTTCTATAATAGCTCTTTTCTATCAGTTATATAAGATTGTTGATTGATCTAGAAATTATATTTCTCTATACTTTAAATTATTTAAAAAATATTAAAAGTCTTTTCTTTCTTACGTTAATACGAAATTATTGTAGCAATTATAAAATATTGAAGCGTCCGTGTTATTTCTTTTTGAAATGGAATTGGATAACAAGAAAATTGTGAGGCATCCTCCTGTCAAGCGATATTAGGATCACACAAGCTGATATCAATGCACGCAATGCACTCGTATCGATGACGCGTTATCTCACCTGTTGAAGAATTGACGAGGATTCGTGCATACGTGAAATCTCGACGACGAGCAAGGACACGCTCGTGACAAGCGCGCCGTGTCGCGAAAAGCGTTCTGTAACGGTAGTTTCCCGTGCGTCGATCTGTCGATACCTTTTCAACTTTTCGATTGGTAAGCATCGTCACGCTGCCAACACCTTTTCTGTTATCTGACTGCGTCGTCTCTGCCACATCGAAGCGTCCCAATATCAGCACGATCACCTGTCGTCATCGTCTTTACTATCGCAAATGGTGCCGTTTTCACTGTTGTGCAGAATTATAGCCACCTATAAATTTATACATAGATCAATTATTAGATTTCTATAATGAGGTCTTGAAAAAAATTAGTATGATCTTTTTAAAGAGATTAGATAATTTTTATCTAAAAAAAATATAATCTGTTTTTTTTTTACTTTCTTTTGAAACTACAATACATACATAAATTTTAAAATTTCTAAATTGACTCTTTTAAAGGTTGTAATTTGTCCGTCATTTGAATACGCCAGTTTGATTAAATTAAGGCGAGCAACCCTTTTGACAACCCCCTTCGACGTTTTACTCCACGATTCTTCCACTTCCGCCCTGTATTTGAATTCTTATCCTACAATCCAGAGCGCAATTTTCGCTTGTTACAATTATTCACTCTTTTCCCCAAAAGGAATCAGACTTAACGTGGCGCAATGAGACGAAAATTCGGAGAAGTAGCGATCTTCATCATCTACGTCCAATTTGTTGGAATAATAGCTTTTATTAAACGAAAATTGAAGGAAGACGGTGGATAGTTGAATGCAAAACCATTTGATTTTTGATATCATTACATTAAGAGAAACTGTTTTGAAAAAAATTTATTATAACGAATTAGTTTGTTTCAAAATCTTTATTTTGCATGATTATCTCACAATATATCCATATACAATTCTAACGATATCCCCTTGTTGTTTGGTTGCCGATGACCGTCGGCTCGGTCGTCTATGACGCGGAACATCGATCTTCGCATTTATACCGGTAGCATCTGAGGAACGGGCAGTCTTTAGGTGGAGTTAGCTGTAGGGCAGAGAGAAGGCAGGCATCACGGTAGCAGAGTTGGCTCCTACTGGCTCCTAATTGGGAGACCGGCAACTAACTCTCTTAATTACCGCCTCCATTTCCTTGCCTCTCCTCCGTCGGTCTCCGTTTCTCATGGCACCTCCTCGTTCTCGTCCGTCTGTCTCCACCTCCTCTGACCTGCCATCCTTTCTGCCCTCCTTCCGTCTTTTCTTCGTTCGTCTTCGCGTTCTCTCTTTCGTTCCGTTTCTCGCCCTCTTTTCAGATTCAGGCCTGAAAGCTCTGAGAAAAGTTCCGTCGACTTAATTACACGGAATAATCCTCGGGGGTGCGAAGCCTGCCTGCCTGCCTGCCTGCCTGCCTGCCTGCCTGCCTGCCTGCCTGCCTGCTTGAACCCGAATCTACTTGCGCATTAAGAAATTTTCTGAAGCGTCACGAAAGCTTCTTTTTTCGGCTCGACTAATTTCGGCGTCTTCCTTACGTCACGTTCTATCCGTGACACTTGTGATATTACCTGGGAATAAAAAGATTGCAATTTTTGCTTGCTATGTAGATTGTTTTCCATTATTGTTTCCAAAAGATAGATACGTAACGATAGAAACGTGGGAACACAATTTTTTTTTTAAGAAGAAGTACGACAAAGTTTCTTGCATGCATCTGGGTCACACGAGACGTGTGAATTCCCTGTCACCAGAAGTCGTAAAGCTCTCGTTATCCATCATTGTTGTAGAAAACGGAATGAAATGCGACGAACGAACAGGAGCGTTGGCGTTGATCCCTGGATATCTCCAGATGCCGCCGACACCTTCATCGGCGTTTCTAGCAGCGGGAAGCCGACTGATTTTGCTTTGATTTCGGATCTCGGCCATAGAATCTAGATTCCTACTGTTAGGAAAAAGCGGAAGGATCGCGCAGAAAGATTTCTGTTTTATGTTTAGAATAGAAATTTCTATTAGATGTTATCTGTACAGTTTAGGTCGTATATTTTTTCTCTCTGATTGAAAGTTTTCAGCAATTTGTAGTATGCATTTCGCAGTGAAGAAGAAACATCAGGTTGAAGTAAAATATATTAAGATTTGACATGAAGTTACAGAGAAGTTTCAGATATTTGTGCTGACATATTGTATAGGTGCATTTGTAAATGTAGGTAAAGAGCTGTCTTTATCGCAATACTCTCCCGAGTTTGGTCAATAGCACGAGAGTCTCTTCTATCCTCTCTAGAATCTCTTTTATCATCTTCTCTCATTCTCTCTCTCGCTCTCTTTCTCTCTCCCTCCGACCCCCGCCAGAAATCGACAATAGGCTGCAGTAGTTCTCATTTGATTAATAATCCATTCACAATGAGCGCTCTCAGTGGCTCTCAGTTGATTAATGATCTTTGGAGAACGTCACAATGCCGATAGCCGTTCCGCGATCTATAACGAATGGCCGACAACCTCGTGATCTAGTCCGCTGGGAATGGAATTTGACGCGTCGAAATCGATACGTAAAAATTCGCATTTCTTCCAATTCGCCTTCGAGGAATTTATAAATTTGTGATATAAAATTATGCGTATATATGTCATGTATGATATTTCAATCTCAGAGATTATATCGTGTAGATAAAATTAAAAAGATA
>Ga0157364_1003108_pt1 | contig 15973 bp, 14 predicted proteins | sample AttsexASBM2_FD_111476 | JGI IMG/M metagenome (GOLD analysis project Ga0157364, IMG submission 111476) | Fungus gardens microbial communities from leaf cutter ant in Ribeirão Preto, State of São Paulo, Brazil - Atta sexdens ASBM2 | ecosystem: Host-associated > Fungi > Mycelium > Unclassified ...
CACGATACCCGCACCGACTTTAAAAATAAAAATTACAGTTACCAACATCATATCTATACCGATGGTTATTACCAGCAGGGATACGCCTTGGGGGATACATTGGGTGGTGATGGTCGAATGCTGGTCGGCAAAACCGAACTGGTCACCGAAGATAATCAGCGCTGGAGCGCACGGTTATTCTGGGCAAAAGTTAATCCAAATGACCAAACGCAAAACCGTACTTTCCCGCACGCCGATACCCTTAAAGGCGTGACCTTGGGCTGGGGAGGCGATATCTATAAATCAGTACGTTTAAACCTAGCGACCTGGTATACCGATGCCAATCATAATGACAGTGATGACCTCGGGGCCAGCGCAGCAATCGAGATCCCTTTCCAACTATAAAATAACGGCTGCTAGGCAACTGGAATCGGTTCTGGCAGCGATTTACCCACTTTAGTGAATATATTCTGATGAAAAAATTAGCACTTAAACTCTCTGCAGCCGCAGTGCTGACCGCACTGCTGAGTGGCTGTACCATTGTGCCTGGACAAGGCCTTAATAGCTTACGTAAAAATACCGTCGAGCTACCGGATAGCGATTACGATTGGGATAAACTGGTTAACGTCTACCCGATGACGCCCGGATTAATCGATAAGCTGCGTCCTGCGCCGGTAATCTCCCAACCCAATCCACAGCTGGATAAGCAATTACAAAATTATCAATACCGTATTGGCCCAGGCGATGTATTGATGGTGACGGTCTATGATCACCCTGAACTGACCAACCCAGCAGGGACCTATCGCTCTGCCAGTGACACCGGCAACTGGGTCGGTGCCGATGGCACCATCTTCTATCCCTATATCGGTAAAGTTTATGTAGCAGGTAAGACCCTAGCCGAGGTACGGCAACAGATAGCCTCCCGCCTCGCGCAGTATGTTGAGAGCCCACAGGTGGATATTTCAGTTGCCGCTTTCCGTTCACAGAAAGCCTATGTCACCGGAGAAGTGAGTAAATCGGGACAGCAAGCAATTACTAATATTCCCTTAACGGTGGTCGATGCGATTAATGCTGCCGGTGGTTTCGCCGAGAATGCCGACTGGCGCCATGTGGTGCTGACCCATAATGGCAAAGATACGGTGCTATCAATGCAGGCATTAATGCAACGTGGTGACCTACAGCAGAACCGTTTGATGTACCCTGGTGATATTTTGTTTGTACCGCGCAATGATGATCAGAAAGTGTTTGTGATGGGTGAAGTAGCTAAACAATCAACCCTGAAGATGGACAGAAGTGGTATGACATTGGCAGAAGCGCTAGGTAACGCTGATGGGATTAATCAACAGTATGCGGATGCATCCGGAATTTTTGTTATTAGAAAGATTCCTAAAGATAAGGATGGTCGTATTGCCAATATCTATCAACTCAATGCGAAAGATGCCTCGACCATGATTATGGCAAGTAACTTCGAATTACAACCTTACGATATCGTCTATGTAACAACTGTCCCATTAACTCGATGGAATCGTGTGATTTCACAGCTATTACCTACTATAACTGGGGTATACAACATCACTGAAACAGCTAATTACTACAGGGACTTGAAATAATGTTTAAGTCAATTTTAGTAGTTTGTACTGGTAATATTTGCCGCTCACCAACCGGTGAGCGGTTATTACGCCAATTATTCCCCGATAAGAAAATCGATTCAGCTGGGACAGGGGCATTAAAAGGACACGCCGCCGATGCCACGGCTTGCTTAATTGCAGAGCGGCATAATCTTTCTTTAGCAGACCATCAAGGTCAGCAATTTACCCGCCAATTAGCACAACAATACGATTTGATTTTGGTTATGGAAAAGCATCACCAAGAAGAGGTATCGGCCATTGCACCTGAAGCACGGGGAAAGACCATGTTATTTGCCCATTGGTTAAAGGGTAAACAGATTCCTGACCCCTATCGACAGAGCCAAGAAGCCTTCGAACATGTCTATCAATTAATCGAGCAAGCAGCACAGGCTTGGGCGACAAAACTGGGTACTAAATAGGAAGCATTATGTCATCTGTGATTCAAAACAAACCTACTAATCCCGACTCGGATGAGATCGATTTAGGTCGATTAATTGGTGAACTACTAGACCATAAAAAATTGATTATTGCTGTTACAGGATTATTTACATTCCTAGCGATTTTTTATGCACTGTTTGCCACGCCTATTTATCAAGCTGATGCCTTAATTCAGGTAGAGCAGAAACAGGGTAATTCAATACTCAGTAATTTGAGTCAAATGTTACCCGATGGTCAACCTGTTTCAGAACCAGAAATCGCATTGTTACAATCAAGAATGATTTTAGGTAAAACCGTTGATGATTTAACTTTGCAAGCTCAAGTTAAACAAAATTATTTTCCTATTTTTGGTCGCGGGTTAGCCCGATTAACAGGACAAAAAGAAGGACAGATCTCGATAAGTAGAATTTATGTGAGGAAAGTAAATGGTGAAACGCCTTCACTTACTATTACAGCAATTAATAAAGATCATTATTTGATAGAGGGAAATGGATTTCAGGAGAAAGGAAATATAGGTCAAGAATTACAGAATAAATATTTATCAATTAAAGTTGATAAAATAGATGCAAATCCAGGTACAAAATTTACTGTTGATTACATAAGTCGTTTAGATGCAATAACTAACTTACAAAATGTATTTACAGCAGCAGACCAAGGGAAGGATACAGGTATGCTGAATTTGGTATTAGTTGACTCAAATCCAGTATTAGCCCAAAGAGAATTGCAAAGTATAAGTGAGAATTATCTAGCTCAAAATATTGAACGTCAGGCAGCTCAAGATAGTAAAAGTTTATCTTTTTTAGATAAGCAACTTCCTGAAGTAAGAGGTCAACTTGATAATGCTGAAGATAAACTTAGCGCTTACCGCAAACAAAGTGACTCAGTTGACTTGGACCTTCAAGCTAGATCTGCTTTAGAGCAAATAGTAAATGTTGATAACCAATTAAACCAGTTAACTTTTAGAGAGGCTGAGGTTTCTCAATTATATACTAAAGATCACCCTACTTATATTGCGCTACTGGAAAAACGTAAAACGCTCGAACAAGAAAAAACTAAGTTGAATAAAGAAGTATCAGCTATGCCTGCGACTCAACAGCAAGTATTGAAGTTAAGTCGAGATGTAGAGTCAGGCCGAGCAGTTTATATGCAATTACTAAATAGACAACAAGAGTTGAGTATTGCCAAAAATAGTGCGATAGGTAATGTGAGAATTATAGATGATGCGATTACTTCACCTAAACCAGTCAAGCCGAAGAAAATTATAGTTGTATTAGCTGGGGTTATATTAGGGGGAGTTTTATCTATAGGGCTAGTACTATTAAAAGTATTCTTAAGACGTGGGATTGAATCTCCTGAACAGCTTGAGGAAATTGGGATTAATGTATATGCAAGTGTTCCAGTTTCTGATTGGATGTTGAAACAACAATCTAAAGGGATTAAATCGAGGAGAAATCGTCAAAAAGAGAATCTAAGCTTCCTAGCTATAGATAATCCAGTTGACTTAGCAATTGAAGCGATTCGTAGTTTGCGAACAAGCTTACATTTCGCGATGATGGAAGCATCGAATAATATCTTAATGATTTCCGGTGCGAGCCCTAATGCAGGTAAAACATTTATTACAACTAACTTAGCAGCAGTATTAGCACAGGGAGAGCAAAAAGTACTATTTATTGATGCAGATATGCGTAAAGGTTATTCGCATCAGATATTTAACAAATCACTAGATAATGGTCTATCAGATATACTTTCCGGTAAATCGAGTATTGAGCAAGGAATACAAAGAGTTAATGAAGCAAGCTTCGATTTTGTCGCTCGTGGGAAAACGCCACCTAATCCATCTGAACTACTTATGCACAACCGTTTTCAGTTGTTACTAAAATGGGCTAGTGAAAATTACGATATCGTTTTGGTAGATACTCCTCCAATTCTCGCGGTGACTGATGCAGCAGTAATCGGGCGTTATGTTGGCTCCACATTATTAGTAGCGCGCTTTGAAGAAAACACGGCAAAAGAAATGGAAGTCAGCATCAAACGTTTCGATCAGAGTGGAATTGAAGTTAAGGGTTGTATTCTTAATGGCGTAGTTAAAAAAGCCAGTTCCTATTACGGTTATGGTTACAGCCATTACGGTTATAGTTACGACGATAAAAAATAACCATCCTATCTCCCCGCATAAGTGGGGAGTAACAATTTTCGCTACAGTTCTGTGGTGAGGAATCTATGAAACGCTTATCCCGAAATCTGCTAGTTAGTAGTGGCTTAATTTTATCTGATCTATTCAGTTTAATAATTAGCTTAATTTTGGCTGAAACTATATTTGGTGATGATTCAGTATCAATTAAAAATCTAGACAATTGGTATCATTTACACTTGTTAATATCTTTTTGCTGTGTAGGTTGGTATGGTATGAGATTACGCCACTACTTCTATCGCAAAACATTCTGGTTTGAGTTAAAAGAAGTTCTAAGGACGATAGTAATCTTTGCCATTTTTGAAATAGCCATTATAGCTTTTACTAAATGGTATTTATCAAGATTTACATGGGTAATAACCTGGCTTCTAATTGCTTTTTTAGTGCCGGTCATGCGAGGTATTACTAAGTTCATTCTTGACAAAATTGGTGCATGGCAGCGTGACACTATTATTATAGGGTCTGGACATAATGCTCAAGAAGCTTACAAAGCGATTGGTAGCGAGAAAAACCTAGGATTTAAAACGATAAGATTCATTGGTAATGCTACTAATACAAACTTCATAGGTAACGTACCTGTAAGCCATGAGTTACCCAATGAATTAACAAAAGAAATTGATAAACGTATGCAATTTATTATTGCAGTGGAAAGTGATGAGAGTGAATTACGAAATGCCTGGTTACAGCAATTAATGCTTAATGGTTATCGCTATGTATCAGTGATTCCAACTTTACGCGGTATGCCTGTCGACAGTACTGATATGTCTTTTATTTTTAGTCATGAAGTGATGATATTTAGAGTTCATCAAAGTTTGGCAAAATGGCCATCTAGGATTCTTAAGCGTAGCTTTGATATACTAGCCTCAACTTTTATTATCGCGATTCTATCACCAATTCTTCTTTATATCAGTCGTAAAGTGAAGAAAGATGGTGGTCCTGCTATTTATGGGCATGAACGAATTGGGAAGAATGGAGTTCCATTTAAGTGCTTGAAGTTTCGCTCAATGTCAGTGAACTCTAAAGAACTATTGGCTGATCTATTAGCTAAAGATCCAGAAGCTAAAGCTGAATGGGATGAAACTTTTAAATTAAAAAATGATCCTCGCATTACTCAGATTGGCCATTTATTACGTCGTACAAGTATGGATGAATTACCTCAATTATTTAATGTATTGAAAGGTGAGATGAGCTTGGTAGGCCCTAGGCCAATCATTCATGAAGAACTTGAGCGATATCATGATCAAGTAGATTATTACTTAATGAGTAAACCAGGTATGACAGGCTTATGGCAAGTAAGTGGTCGTTCAGACGTAGACTACGAGACACGTGTTTATTTCGATGCTTGGTATGTTAAAAATTGGTCAATGTGGAATGATATAGCAATTTTATTTAAAACAATTAGTGTTGTTTTGAAAAGAGATGGCGCATATTGAGAAAGGATATTTGAATGATCACACCTTCAATATTTATTGCGACATATATATTCATATATTTAATTTTCTTCTTTTTTCTCTTACTATCAGCTAGTAAAACTAACTTTAACAGTAAGGTTTATTATTTTATATTTATAGTAACGGTTAGTTTTGTATGTGGCATGAGATCGCAAAACGTTGGAACTGACACATATGCATTTTATCTTTTAACAAAGCAGATGGTCCTAGAACATAGTTTTCTATGGACTAAAGACTATCTTTATTATGGCCTTACTAGATCGATTTATCCCTATCTTGGTTACCAAGGTGTAGTATTATTCCCTGCTATAATAACAGTTTATCTATTAGCCAAATCGTATAAAAAGATTTTGGATGAAGATAATTTACAAATGAATGAAGCTATTCAAAATAGAGGCTTAAACATAAGCTTTTATTTATTACTAAGCTTTGTGCTACTACTTAATAGCTCTGATTTTTTATTTCAGATAATTAACCAAACCAGACAGATAATGTCACTGGCATTTGCTCTAATGGGGGCTATAAGTTATTTTTATAAAAAAAGATTTATAGCTATAATTTGTTTTTTTTGTGCAGTTTTTTCACATCATAGCTCACCGCTGGTAATAGTATGTGTTTTCTCTGCATACTATATTAGAGATACTCGGCTTTGGATATTATTATTATTAATAGTTACTTTTCTTTCTATTAGTGGTATTTCAAAAGAGTTACTCTCAATCGCCGGTTTAACTATTGATGAGGATAGTATTTACTATCAAGCTCTAAATTCGAATGCAGTGCTTTATTTCAAATCTGGGATAACCTGTGCCTTAGGAATAACTTGTTATCTTGTAAATAGAAAACGAATAGATAAGAAAGGATTTTATAATTTCCTTATTAATCTATATTTTGCTATTTGTGTGTTAGCAATGTTATTTATAGTTTACGGCGAGGCATCTAATCGTATCCAAAGATATGCAGGTGTTATTTTTCCAATATTATTTGTACTATCAATTAGAAGAATTAAAATCACAGAATTAAAAATATTTATTATTGTTATGCTATCATTAATATATATGATATTTTTAATGAATTATGATGCAACACTAATAACCATAGGTATTTATAGAAATATAAACCTACCACTATAGAATATAATATGAAAATATATATAGCTTCACATAAAAAATTCGAAATACCAAATAATCAACTATACACACCATTATATGTAGGAGGGAATGAAATTCTCTGTGAAAGAGGTATTCATGATAATACCTTAGATAATATATCTGAATTAAATAATGCTTACTGTGAACTTACAGCACTGTACTGGATTTGGAAAAATTCCGATGAGAATATTGTGGGGTTAGTTCATTATAGAAGGTATTTTAAAATAGGAAATAAAATTCTTGAAAAACAAGATGTCGAAAATATCTTAAAATCACATAGTATAATAGTTACTAAGAAAAGAAACTATTTTATTACTTCTATAGAAAAGCATTATGAAAAAGCTCACGTAAAGGAAGATTTAGAATTAACAAGAAAAATAATAATTGATTTATTCCCTGATTATATTGATTCCTATAATAAAGTGATGAAAGGTTCTTCAATTTCACTATACAATATGTTTGTTACCGATAGTATAACTCTAAGTAATTATTGTGATTGGTTATTTAAAATAATAGATTTAGTTTATGAAAGATTAGATATTACAAAATACGATCAGTACCAGAAACGGGTCATTGGATTTTTGTCTGAGAGGCTTTTCAATGTTTGGATTGATAAAAATATTGAACCATCGAAAATTAAATACCTAGATGTGATTAACACCGATGGGGAAGATAAATTTAAAAAGGGATTGAATTTGATTAAAAGGCATTTTTTAGGATAGTTATGAAAAATATACTTCTTATCACAGATAATGCCTATACTTACTCTGGGCGTGAAAAAATTTGTAGCTATATGTGTGGTATATATAGCGATAGTTACAATGTTGACTTAATATCACTAAATGGTCAAGGTGATTTATTTTACGAGTTCAATGGTGTCAGGAATGTGATAACGTTGGAAGGAAAGAAAAATAAGTATCAAGAATGCGTTAAATTATCTCAAAAATATGACAGTGTTTTTGTATTATCCATGGGTAAGTTAACAGTATATTTTTCATTTTATTTATTATTGAGAAAATTAATTTGTAGGAAAAAAAAGAAACCTGTTGATTACATTGCCTGTGAGCATGTATCTTACAAATCGATGGGTTTTTTAGTTAAAATATTAAAGATTTTATTTCTGAGGATATATTCTAACGTAGTTGTTTTAACAGAAAGTGATAAAAATACTTATAAAAAAAAGGGGATTAATAGCTTAGTTATCGAAAATCCAATTTTCTATAAAAATATACTAAATAAAAAAATAAATAAAAAATACTTAGCAGTAGGTAGATTGGATGACCAAAAGAATTTTATAGAGTTATTAAATATTTGGAACATTTTTATTGTTGGTAAGGATGATTATGTACTTAATATAGCAGGTGAAGGACCATTAAGAAGTTCTCTAGAAGAATATATCGAAGCTAATAATTTACAAAATTCAGTTCATCTATTGGGAAAAGTAAATAATATCGATAAGTATTATCTTGAAGCTGATGTGTGTCTCATGACATCAAAATATGAAGGGTTACCTTTGGCCCTTCTAGAAGCAAAATCATTTTCTGTACCATGTATAGCTTATGATTGTGCGACAGGACCAGCTGAAATTATCGAAGACCATATAGATGGTTTTATTGTTGAATATGGAAATCAAGCTCAGTTTATAAAAAAAATGGAGTCTTTGAGAGATGAGAACCTTTACCAAAAGTTTAGTATTTCGACCAGTGAAACTAGTAAGAAATTCTCGCCTCTCATCATCAAAAATAAATGGCTTAGTTTAATAAGGTAATTATCATGGCTATTAAAATATCTGTTTATATTACTACACAAAATAGGCCTCAATTTCTCAATAGAGCATTAAATTCGCTATTGCATCAGAGTTTTAAGAACTTCGAAGTTTTAATTTGTAATGATTGTTCAAGAGCTGAGTTCAGTAATGAATACAAAAATATAATCGATAAATTTGAAGGGGAATTTGAAAGCTTAATTTATTTGGAAAATGATAAAGTTGAAGGTGCTTGTTTTAGTAGAAACAGATTAATAAATATAGCTAAAGGTGATTTTATTACGGGGCTTGATGATGATGATTACTTCCATAAAGATAGGCTAAAACATTTTATAGAATTTGAAAATATTGAAAAATATTCATTTTTATCAAGTTCTTTATCATCTGTTATTGATAAAATTGATCATGAACTCAATATTCATTCAGGGAATGAAATAACATTCGAATCGTTAAAAAATTCCAATGTTATTGGTAATCAAATATTCGTAAGTAAAGAAAAGTTAATTTCGGTGGGGGGGTTTGACGTACAAATGCCAGCTTGGCAGGATTACGATACATGGTTCAGATTGACAAAAGTTTTTGGTCCCTCATTCAAATTTGAACAAGTGACTATGTATTTAGATAATGATGATTCAAGAGATAGAATAACTACAAGTAGTAAAGCTCATCAAGGTTACAAAAGATTTATATTGAAGCACTCTTCTGATTTAAATTATGCTAACTTGATAAGCTTAAAATACATTGATTTAATAAATAGAAGGCAAAACTTCAATATATTTTCGAGAGATCTTTTAGCTAATCCTAAAATATTATTAAGATCTGCAAAATATCAAAGCGTTTATAGATTCCCCAAATTATACCAATTTTATGCAAAATTTCTGAGGAAAAGTTAATGAAGTTTTTAGTTGTTGGATGCGGATTATCAGGAGCGGTAGTAAGCCGTCAGCTAGCTGAAGCTGGTCATGAAATTACAATCATTGATAAGAGACATCACATCGGTGGAAATTGCTATACAGAGAGAGACAAGAATACCAATATTATGGAGCATGTCTACGGGCCTCATATCTTCCATACTGATTTTGAAAATGTGTGGGATTATGTGAATAGGTTTGGGGAGTTTCATACATATGTAAACAAGGTAAAATCTACATATAATAATCAAGTTTATTCTCTTCCTGTTAACTTACATACTATCAACCAATTCTATAATAAATGTTTTAATCCAGATGAAGCAGTTGATTTCATAAATAATATTTCAGATAAATCAATCGACGTACCTACTTCATTTGAAGAGCAAGCATTGAAATTTATTGGTAAAGATCTATATGAAGCTTTTTTCAAGGGATATACATTAAAGCAATGGGGGATGTCTCCAAGAGAATTACCGGCAAGTATTTTAAAAAGATTACCTGTAAGGTTTAACTACGATGATAATTATTTCAATCATAAATATCAAGGCATCCCTATTAATGGTTATACCCCTATTATAAATAACATAATCAAACATGATAATATTACATTTTTATTAAATACTGAATTTAAACCTTCGATGAAGGTAGATTATGACCACATCATTTGGACAGGAAAGCTTGATGAATGGTTCGGATTTTCTCAAGGCGAATTGAGATATCGAACTTTAGATTTTGTTAAAAAAGAAAAATATGGTGATTTCCAGGGAGTTGCTGTCATGAATTATGGAGATGAAAATATCCCATTCACAAGAATATCTGAACATAAGTATTTCACACCTTGGGAAAAACACGATAAAACTATCTACTTTGAAGAATATAGTAGGAACTGTGAAAAAAATGATATTCCCTATTACCCAGTCAGAATGGTGAATGATAAAGATTTATTGGAAAAATATATCAATCTTGCATGCCAAGCTAAAAATGTAACTTTTGTGGGACGGTTAGCAACTTACAGATATATGGATATGGATGTAACCATTAACGAAGCTCTATCTACATCAGAAGAAATATTATTCTCATTGAAAAATAGCACCGAGCTAAAGAGTTTTTATAACATTAACTAAAATTCACGAGGTTGAGGTTGAATAGTTCAAAAAAAGGTTATCCCATTCAGTGGTCAAATTCAAATTCTATGTTTATGAGTGCTTTAAGACATTCCAAAGCTAGTTGGACTTATAATTGGAACGTTTCAGCCTCAACTTCAATGCTTAATAAACTAAAGAACGATAATATTAATTTTTGTCCTTGTATTTGGAATGAGAACTTTAAAATAGATCGTATTTCAGAACTGCTCGTTAAACCGAAATTTATTTTGGGATATAATGAACCAGACCAAAAAAGTCAAGCAAATATGTCTATCGATAAAATCCTAAAAAATTGGGAAGAGCTAACCCTACGTACCCCTAAGGATATTATGCTTGTAGCACCAGCTATTTCAGACGGACATTTTGATTTTCAACGAAAGCTCTATGATGCTTTAGCCTCAAGTGGATTACGTTTTGATGCTATTGGGTTGCATTATTATAGAGAAGATTTATTAAATTTTTCTAAGAATAATATCCCATTCTTAGCTGATAGATATGATAAAAAAGTAGTAATAAGTGAGTTTGGGTTCATTGACTGGGCTAATAAACGTAAGTATTTGTCGATTAATGATAAGGATAAAGAAAAAATAGTATCTCAAATAATAAATACTTGTGAGTTCTATGAGGTATCAGATGAGGTAGCTGGTTATTGTATTTATCCATCATATTCTGCAAGCACCTATCATGGTGATATGTATAATACTTTTAATATGCTCGAAAATAATAAAGAAACATTGCTTTTTTCTGAATATTCTAAAATTTAGGCGTTCTAATCATGTTTTTAATAAATAAGTTAATCGGTTTAAGTTCAAGATTAGGAAAAAAAATTGATTTCTTTGGGAAAGTTACGCATCGTTTAAAAAGAAAAAAAAGAAATATGATTTTTGATGTTATTGAAAATAATTCCAATAAACTAGATTTTTCTACTTTTGTATCAGATAGTAAAATAATAAAGAAAAACAATTGCATATGGATTTTCTGGTATCAGGGAGTCGAAACTGCACCTGATTTGATTAAAAATTGTATCAACTCTATTAGATCTAATTCTGGAAGTAGAGAGTTAATCATTCTTGATAAGAATAATATATCCGAATATTGTATACTTCCAGATTATATTTATGATAAGTTGAATAAAAATATAATCACCTTTACCCATTTTTCAGATATTTTAAGATCATTTCTACTCAGTTTTCACGGTGGCGTTTGGATTGATGCGACAATATTTTTGACTAAATCTTTAGATGATATAATAAGTAGTGGGAAATTCTTTACACTTAAAGGTAATAAAAACAATTCGGTATCAGAAGGGAAGTGGACAGGTTATTTTATATCCTCAGAAGAAAGATTTTATATTTTTGAACAGATGTTTTGTTTTTTTATAAGTTATTGGGAGAATAGCCATAAATTAATTGATTATTTTTTAATTGATTATTTTTTGAAATATTTTTATAAAAATGACTCAGAATTTCATGGCTTAATAGAGAATCTTCCCATTAATGGTAACGATAGGTTTCTATTGGACCATATATCAGCTAAGGAATTAAATATTATTGATAATAAAAAAATCGCCTATTCTCTAGGTGTGTTTAAATTATCTTACAAAAAGCAATATAGTCATAAAATTAACACATATTCTTCAAAGATTATGAATGGCAATTTGATAGATTATTTAAATGGTGAGTGTTCTAATGAATCTCAATAATAATATTAAATGGGTGTCTATATCGCAAATTGTGAAAGTATCGACACAAATGATAGGGCTTTTTTTCTTCTCTCATTTCCTAACACCTAAGCAATTAGGTATTATGTCCATATTAACAATTATTTGTGCATTTGTTAATATCATTCGAGATATGGGGTTCTCTGCAATAATAATTCAGAAAGAAGTGATTACAGATAGCCTTAAGAACTCTATATTCAATTTTAATTTAATTCTAGGTTTATTTCTTTTTTTAACAGTTTATTTTTCTGCTGGATTTTTGTCTGATTATTTTAAAGAGCCTTTAATATCTACTCCTCTTAAAATAATAGCTTTGGCTTTTCCTATAAATAATATCACTTCAATATACTTATCAATTCTTGAGCGTGACTCTAAGTTTCTTAATATAGCTAAAGTTGAATGTTTTTCTTCTTTCATTGCTTTGATAGTTGCTTGTATAATGGCTTATAATAATGCAGGATTTTATAGTTTAATTACGCAAACGCTTCTTTTTTCAACTTTGACAGGAATTGGATTTATATATTTCTGCCGCTGGGTTCCATCACCTTACCTATGTTTAAAGGATATCAAGTCAGTTTTTAGTTTTAGCGCAAATATGGTTACATTCAATTTTATTAATTATTTCTCTAGAAATAGTGACCAGATAATCATAGCTAGGAACTTCGGTGCAAATATATTGGGTCAATACTCATTAGCTTACAAGTTGATGCTGTTTCCTATACAAAATATCACATATGTGCTCACCAGATCTCTATTTCCCATATTAAGTAGATTACAAAGTGATAATGAAAATTCTTTAAAATTATACATAAAGAATTTAAGACTAATTTCATTCGTGGTTTCTCCATTGATGTTTGGATTAGCTAGTGTTTCATATGAGTTCGTTCATACTTTTCTAGGCAATAAGTGGAACTTAATACCTAGTTTACTATTGTGGTTAGCACCAACTGCTATAATTCAAGCACAGATAAGCACTACTGGAGCAGTTTTTATGTCCAGAGGGAATACTTCGCTCTTAGTTAAAATAACTATAGTTAATGCTATAGTTCAAGTTGGCGCAATTTACATAGGTTCTTTTTATGATGTGGGAATATTAGTCAGATATTATTTCATATCCAACCTTCTTATATACTTACCTAATATGTTCTTTGCACTCCAACAATTAGGTGGTAATTTATATGTTCTTTTCAAAGAGACGTACAAGTTTTTTCTTATCTCACTGTCTATGTATTTGTGTTTAATCACCCTAAACAATTTCCTCATCAGAGACCTAGATATCCAAATGTTCCTGCATTTGTTGATTATGATTTTTATTGGTGCTATTTTCTACATTTTGATGGTTTATTTTTTTGATAGAAAAATATTTAAAGAACTGAAAGGTAAGGTATAAAATGCTTGTGTTATTGAAAAAGGTGATTAATAAGTTAGACGTAATTTTTAGATATGTCATATCGGTAATAAATTTTATTTTTTATTTTATTTTAAATAGAATTTCAAAGAAAAAAATAGAAGATCATGCAGATATAGTTATTTCACTCACATCATTTAGTAAGCGCTTAAACCTTGTATATCTGACTATAGAAAGTGTTTTTAGACAAAAGTGCGCTTCTAAATACGAAGTACATCTATATTTGAGTAAACTAGATATTACTTCTAGTGGCTTACCAAATTCACTCAAGAGATTAGAAGATAGAGGACTTAAAATATTTATTGTTGATGAAAATATTAAGTCTTACAAGAAATTATTTTATTCTAGTTTGTATAACGAAAGTAAACCCATTATAACAATCGACGATGATATATTTTATCCTTCATACTGGTTGAATAAACTACTCATGAAGGCTGCTTTAAATCCCAATTCTGTCATTGCCTATAGAGGTCATAATATTACTTTTAAGGATTCAGGGATATTGAATAAGTACTCTGATTTTATACAAACACCTATAAAGAAAATTAATGGTGCTAATTTTATGCCAACTGGTGTTAGTGGTGTCTTTTATCCAATCGGTTCATTGAAAGGACTAAACGAGGAACAAGAATTTTTCTTAAAACTATGTCCTAACGCAGATGATATTTGGTTTAAATTTAAAACCATCCGAAACGGCTTTGACTCTATATTGGTAGGTGACAAAAGCGTTCACTTTATATCTATACCATCTAGCCAAAACTTTTCTCTTAGAAAGTTTAACCTTGATGAGTCAGGGAATGATATTCAACTTAAAAATGCTCTAGATCATTTCCCCGAAGTATATGATATTTTAAAAAATTCCAAGTAATTATTTAATCAAATATTACATTGGATAATATTTGATTCATTTATTATTTCTTTGCCTTTATAGATAGAGATTTTGCTTTGCAAATTAAAAATAAAAATTTTTCGATAGATAATGTTAAGGTATTACTATCTATCACCGTCGTAATTATGCATGGTTACTTATTAAAGATACCTAAACCTAATGTGATAGAAAATATTTTTATAAATGGAGTTTTTCGTATCGCAGTTCCTTTTTTCTTTATTACTAGTGGGTACTTATTCTTTAAGACAATGAATAAAGGGAATGTGTCGAAGTGGTTCAAGCATATAATAAAAATATACTTACTTTGGTCTTTGATTTATATATATAAATTTGGGCATATTTTTTTTAGTCAAGAATTTACTTCGATAAGTAAGTTGTTCCATTTTATTTGGCTAGAAATTATTGGTGTATCTCATTTGTGGTTTATTCCCTCTCTACTTGTTTCAGCTTTAATTTGTCTTTCATTGAATAGGTTTGTAAGGTTGAGGCAGCGTGAAATTTTGTACATATGCCTGTTTCTGTGGGTTATAGGATTTTCATTAAATTGGTTTATGATATATTCAGGTTATGGTTATAATAGAATATTTATATTTAGAAATGGTCTTTTATTTGGCTTGCCATTATTTTTATTAGGATATCTAATCTCGAATAATGAGAGTATTATTCTCAAAAGTATGCCATCGATAAGCAAATGGATGATAATAGCTATTCTATTGAATTTTTTTGAGTCGATTATAACGTTTTATTTTTTGAAAGGTATTGAATCAAAAGTTATTTACTCTCTCGATATTTTGCTCTCAACACCACCAATTGCTTTCTTACTATTTATTTTAACTTTAAAAAGAAAAGATATTGATATTTTTGGTTATAATGCAAGAGTTTCTTCTACTTTTATGTATTACTCGCATATTATTTTTTTAGAGTTTTTTTCATATCTAGTATCTTCTGTATTTGAAGTTTCAAGGATGTGGAATTTGTTTATCTCTTTATTTACTATTGCTTTTATCTTAACTCTGTCTTATTTTTTTCCTAAAAAATTATCTAGAGTTATATGATGCCTTAAGTTTTCCGTAATTATATTATCTATAACTCGTTAACTGCATCCTTTGTATTATGTTATATATGATTCATATTTGATAGCTAGACTCAAATTCTAAATTACCTATTTCAATTAATCTAATAGCTCACCGTCACCGTAATGGTATCGCTATAACTGCCTGCCGGTTGATTACTTTGATTAGGATTGACGATGGCGGTATAGCTTAGCGTCTGTGTGCTACCCGTGCCGACTTTGCTCAGC